>Ga0075030_100000744_pt1 | contig 28818 bp, 25 predicted proteins | sample LitLauG_LLR_2012_FD_71393 | JGI IMG/M metagenome (GOLD analysis project Ga0075030, IMG submission 71393) | Freshwater sediment microbial communities from Pennsylvania, USA - Little Laurel Run_MetaG_LLR_2012 | ecosystem: Environmental > Aquatic > Freshwater > Creek > Sediment | place: USA...
ATTGACGGGGCGATCGGGAAACCGAAGCGCCGGGTGGGCTGACCTCGTGTGCATGGCGGTTTTGCGCCGCCGCAATCGTCCAGGTTTCAAAACACTCAAAATAGAGGAGATGAGTCTGACATGAGCGAGCAGAGTTCCACCATCACCGCTGACGAGAAGAAAGTTACGGGAGCGGTAAAAGCATATTCGGCGAAAGCCTATGCGGTGCAGAGCGCGGCGTCGAAGTTTGCGCCAGCGGGGATTCGGCGTCGCGAGCCGCTTCCGACTGATGTGCGGATCGAGATTTTGTATTGCGGAGTCTGCCATTCCGACCTTCATCAGGCCCGCAACGAGTGGGTCGACATGGCGCCCACCGTGTATCCCTGCGTTCCGGGTCACGAGATCGTGGGCCACGTGGTCAAGGCCGGCAGCGCGGTCAAGAAGTTGAAAGTGGGGGACATGGCCGGGGTAGGTTGCATGGTGGATTCGGACCGCAGCTGTCCGAACTGCCTGGCCGGCAACGAAAACTACTGCGACAGCATGGCCACCCTGACCTACAACGCCGACGACAAGCACCTGGGCGGTGTGACCTATGGAGGATATTCGGAGAGCATCGTGGTGGACGAAGCGTTTGTGCTGCGTATACCGGAAAAGCTGGACCCCGCAGCCGCGGCGCCGCTGCTATGCGCCGGCATTACGACCTACTCCCCGCTGCGCCACTGGAAGGTGAGCAAGGGGCAGAAGGTCGGAGTGGTTGGACTGGGCGGGCTGGGCCACATGGGATTGAAGTTTGCCCACGGCTTCGGCGCACACACAGTTTTGTTCACTACGTCTCCCAACAAGAAGGCCGACGCGCTGCGGCTGGGCGCCGACGAAGTTGTGATCTCCAAGAACGAAGCCGAGATGGAGAAGCACAAAGGCAGCTTCGACTTGATCCTGGACACGGTTTCGGCCGAGCACAACGTGGGCCCCTACCTTGATCTGCTGAAGCTCGACGGCACGCTGGTGATGGTAGGAGCTTCGCCCACGCCATTGCCCGTTCCGGTGGGGCCGTTGCTGTTCCGGCGGCGGCAAATTGCCGGATCGATCATTGGCGGAATTCGCGAGACCCAGGAGATGCTGGATTTCTGCGCCGAACATGGCATCGCGTCCGACATCGAAATGATTCGCATGCAGCAGATTGAAGAAGCCTATGAGCGCCTGCTCAAAAGCGATGTGAAGTATCGGTTCGTGATCGATATGGCGTCGCTGAAGTAGGAAATATCCAGAGCAGTTTAATTCGAGTCGCTGGAATCGTCGTCTTTGGCTTCGATTCCAGCGCGCTTGAGCAGTTTGCGCAGCGATCTTTCTCCGCCTGCGCCGCGCTGCTCGCCCGCGATGTTGCCGTCGCGGTCAATCAGGACATAAATCGGATAGCTCTGCGCGTTGTACATGGCGGCGAGGTTGGTGTCCTTGGTGAGCACGATGGGCACCGCGCGCGGATGCTCGGCGAGATATTTCTGGACCGTCTTGTCGGGTTCGAGAACGTCTACGGCCAGAACGATCAATCCTTTGCCCGCGAATTCTTTGGCCAGGTCGTCGACCAGGTCGGCTTCTTCGGCGCAGTATTTGCACCAGGTAGTCCAGAACTCGAACAGGACGACTTTGCCCTTGATAGTGGCGTTATTCAACTGATCTCCGGCGGTGGTTTTGGCGCGGAAGCGCGGGGCGGGCTGACCGGTCTCGTCGGCGGCGCGGGCGGAGGCAGGCAACCACACCAAGCTGCAGAGCAATACAAGTCCGACCATGGGGCCGCGGCGGGACATCGCCCGCATGGTAGCACGCATCGAACTCTGACGAACGCGCGAAAACGTGTAGAATGCGCGCGAGTTAATCGAAGGAGAACCTTATGCGCTTCTACTCCCTGGCCGTAACGCTTTTGCTGGGTTCGATGACACTGGCCCAGGCGGACCTAAACAACGATGCGGTGGCGAAGATGGCCAAGGCGGGCTTGGGCGAGGACGTCATTGTTTCGATGGTACAGAACCAGCCTGGCCACTACGATTTGACGCCGGATTCGCTCATTAGCCTGAAGAGCCAGGGCGTATCGGACAAAGTGCTGGCCGCGATGGCTGCCAGGAACGGCGCGCCGACGGCCGCACCCGCTGCCGCGAAGGCAGACCCCTACGAAGACTTCGACATAGGGGTGTACTACAAACTCAAAGATGTTTGGACCGTAGTCCCCAGCGAACCGGTGAATTGGAAGACCGGAGGAGCGCTGAAAGCCTTTGCTTCGCAAGGCATCGTCAAAGGAGATGTGAATGGGCACCTCAAGGGTCCGTCGAGCCCCACCAGCCTCCGCTCGCCGCTGGAATTTCTGATCAAAGCGCCGGAAGGCCTGGAGGGGACCGATTTCCAGCTGGTGCATCTGCACGCAAAGAGCGATGCCCGGGAGTTCCGCACTGCAACCGGTGGGATCATCCACGCGTCGGGAGGCTCCGCGCGCGATGCGGTGAAGTTCGAGCAGACCCGGATCGCAAAGCACATTTACAAAATCACCTTCCCGGATACGGAGAAGATGACGACGGGCGAGTATGCATTTCTGGCACCGGGCCTGACCAACTCCACGGCGTCGGGCTCGACCGGCAAGGCGTACACGTTCCATTTCCTGGAGTAAGCTGGCGCGTCTGGATCGCGCACGGGGATTTGTTTGCCGGTATATCATGGGCAGCCTCGGAGGACTTCATGCCCGAGTCTGTTTCTCCTCCCCTTCGGCCGGCGCGGCTTCTTTCCATTGACGGCGGCGGACTTGCCGGGCTGATTCCCGCCGAGGCCCTCGTCGAAATCGAACAACAGCTCGATCAGATGACGGGCAACGCAGAGCCGCTGTGCAGCCGCTTCGATCTGATCGGCGGAACCAGCACGGGCGCGATTCTGGCGGCTGGTCTGGCGCTGGGCAAAAGCGCGCTTGAGCTTCGCGATTTTTATCTCAACCTTGGGCCTCAGATCTTCACCAAGTCGTTTTGGCCCGTCCAGTTCTGGCATAAATATCCGAGTGGCCCGCTGGAAGAGCAACTGAAACAGGTTTTTGGCGAATCGACCACGCTGGGTAGCGAGGCGCTGCGGACGCAGATCATGATCGTCGCGAAAAACGCGACTCTCGGCAACGACTGGTTCTTCACTAACAACCGCAAGGGCCGTTTCTTCCAGCAAAATGCAGGGCTGCCTCTGTGGCAGATCGTACGGGCAAGCTCCGCCGCGCCGACCTATTTTCCCCCACAAGCCATGTCGGTGCCTGACGCTTCAGGGACGCCGCAAGCTTACGAATTCATCGATGGAGGGGTCAGCAGCTATAACAACCCCTCGCTGCAGGTATTCCTGGAAGCAACCGTTCCGGCCTATGGACACGGTTGGCCCATGGGCACCGACCAACTGCTGCTGATGTCGCTGGGCACGGGCTTCAGTTCGGTGACCATCCCGGAGGGCGGAGCTTCCCATTATGATTTGATCGATTGGGGACGCTATGTCGTCAAGGAAATGATGAATGAGGCGAACTTGCAGCAGAACGTGCTCATGCATTTGATCGGGCAACTGCCGCAAACCGTGCCTTCAGGTATGTCGGAATTGGTGTCGTCAGGAGCGGCGTCGGGCGTGCCCAGCGACGATGCCTTGAGCCAGATGGGCAGGAGTATAGCTGCCCGGAAGCTGATGACATACCAGAGAATTACCGTTGGGCTGACGCAAGACCGCCTGACTAACCTCGGTCTGCACGATATTGATCCGTTGAAGGTGCGAGAGATGGACGCTGTAGACCAGATCGGCAATATGCAGCGCATCGGCAAGGCCATTGCTAAGGAGCAGGTGCACATGGAGTTGCTGAAGAAGTTCTTCTGAAGTCAGCCCCGGATGGGAACGGTGCCTCTAGTAACCTGCCGTTGACATGGCCTCGGGCCCTCAGCTAAAGTAGAAGCTTGGGTCGTTGTGTGGTTGCCCGCCTGATGGCTTGGCGTCCTCGCCGGGGAATCAAAGAGCGGTCTTCTTTCTAAGTTTTTCAAATTCTGGGAGAGCTTCAATGTCTACGTATTTCCCCAAAGAGGGGGAAATTGTGCGCAAGTGGTACGTCGTGGATGCCGACGGGCAGACGCTCGGGCGTCTGGCGTCGCAGGTTGCCCGCATTCTGATGGGCAAAGAGAACCCGCAGTACACGCCGTTCCTCGATACCGGCGATCACGTCATCGTGGTCAATGCCGAAAAGATCAAGACCACCGGGGCGAAGGCCGAACAAAAGAAGTATCACCACTACACGGGATATCCCGGCGGCCTGCGGACCGAGGAATATACCAAGCGGCTGGACCGCAAGCCGGAAGCCATTGTGGAAGATGCGGTGAAGCGCATGCTGCCCAAGAACAAACTGGGAAAGCACATGCTGGCGAAGCTGAACATTTATCGCGGCGAAAAGCATCCGCACCAGGCCCAGAAGCCGCAGGATTTGCAGTTGGAAGTGCGGGCCTAAGACGAGGGTTGGGGAGACTGAGATCCTTCGCTCCGCCTGAAAAGCGGCTGCGCTCAGAATGACAGGTCAGTTTTAGATTTCGAGAAATCAAGGGCTCGCTTCTGGGATTTAAGCTAGAGGCTAAGAGCCAGGAGCTGAGAGCTAGCATGGCAGAACTGGTTCAGTACTACGGCACGGGAAGACGCAAGACGGCGATTGCTCGTGTGTTTGTGCGCCCGGGCAGCGGCGAATTTACGGTGAACGGAAAGCCGCTGGAAACTTATTTTGTGACGCGTTCCCAGCGGGCCAGTGCAAAGGCGGCTTTTGTCTCCACCGACCTGGGGTCGCAGTTCAACGTGATGGCCACGGTATTGGGCGGCGGCGTTGGCGGCCAGGCCGATGCGGTGAAGTTGGGACTGGCGCGTGCGTTGATGCAGTTCAACGTCGAGTTGCGCAAGAAGCTGAAGGCCGATGGCATGGTCACGCGCGATTCGCGGGGCAAGGAACGCAAGAAGTACGGTCAGAAGGGCGCTCGCAAGCGGTTCCAGTTCTCGAAACGGTAGTAAGAAAGTTTCGATGTTGCAATGTTTCAAAGTTTCAGGCTTTTCAGCGCCGGTTTGAAACCTTGAGACCTGCGAAACTTTGAAACCCGGTTTCATGTGTTCAATTCTTCCCGTGCTTCGGTACGGGGACGGGAATGGCAATCGGAAGGCAAAGTTCGGCGTTCCGATGCAGACTAACGAGGAGGTTCTTTGGCTAACATCACCATGAAGGAGTTGCTCGAAGCGGGAGTTCACTTCGGGCACCAGACCAAACGCTGGAACCCCAAGATGAAAGAATTCATCTTTGGGGAGCGCAACGGTATTTACATCATTGACCTGCAGAAGACGCTGAAGATGTTCAAGGAAGCGTCGAAGTTCGTGCAGGACCTGGCCGCCGACGGCAGAGTGATTCTGTTTGTGGGAACCAAGCGGCAGGCGCAGGATGCGATTGCCGAAGAGGCCCAAAAGTGCGGGATGTTCTATATCAACCAGCGCTGGCTGGGCGGTCTGCTGACCAACTGGGTGACGGTGCAGAAGTCGGTGAAGCGTCTGAAAGAACTGGACGAAATGGCCACCGACGGGCGTTACGAACTGCTGCCAAAGAAGGAAGTCATTAAACTGGAGCGCGAGCGCAAGCACCTGCAGGCGAACCTGGCCGGCATCAAGAATATGTCGCGGCTGCCGGATGCGATGTTTGTCATCGACTCCAACAAAGAACAGATCGCGGTGCGCGAGGCGCGCAAACTGGGCATCCCGGTGGTCGCGGTGGTCGATACCAATTGCGACCCGAGCGAAGTGGACTTCGTGATCCCGGGCAACGACGATGCGCTGCGGGCGATCCGCCTGTTTACTTCCAAGATTTCAGAATCGATCGCCGAGGGCGTGCAACTGATCAGCGACAAGCAGATGGCGGACCTGGCAGCCGAAACTCATGCTGCGCAGCAAGCGGCTCCGCCGGCCGAAGGTGCCGTCTACGCCGCCGAAGAAACACCTGCGGAAGACATCAACATGGAAGAAGTGCTGGGCGGTGGCGTACACAAAAAGGCCGTGGCCAGCGAAGAAGGCGAAGTTTTGCCGGCGCATCAGCAGACGGTCTAATTCGCACGGAGCGGTGGAAGTCAGCACACAAACCGGGCGTTTCTGAAGTGGACCCGCGCGGGCTGTCCGGCGCGGGTCAAAATTTATAAGAGCAGGTTGCAAGTTTTCGCAGGTTTCAAGGACGAGAGTGAACATTGCAATCTTGAAACCTGCGAAATCGTGAACTTCGGCACCTCTCAGGAGATTCTTAAGCGATGGGAACGACTATGGCAAACATCTCTGCGGCACAGGTGAAGGAGCTTCGGGAAAAAACCGGGGCGCCGATGATGGACTGCAAACAGGCCTTGACCGAGGCCAAGGGCGACATGGAAGCGGCGGTGGTGGTGCTGCGCAAGAAAGGCGTCTCGGTGGCGGCTAAGAAGGCGGCGCGTGTGACCAGCGAAGGCTCGGTGACCAGCTACATTCACGCCGGCGGCAAGATCGGCGTACTGCTCGAAGTGAACTGCGAGAGCGATTTTGTCGCGCGCACCGAGGACTTCAAGGAACTGACCCACGATATCGCCATGCATATCGCGGCCAGCGATCCGAAGTTCGTCCGGAAGGAAGACGTAACCAAGGCTGACTTCGATCGCGAGAAGGAAATCTATCTGGCGCAGGCGATCGCCAGCGGCAAGCCCGCCAATATTGCGGAAAAGATGGTCACCGGAAAAATGGAGAAGTTCTACGAGGAAGTCTGCCTGCTCGAGCAGCCTTTCATCAAAGACCAGGCCATGTCGATTTCTCAGCTGATTGCCGCCAAAATCGGCAAACTGGGCGAAAATATTGCGGTGCGCCGTTTCGCGCGTTTCAAGGTGGGCGAGGCGGGCGCGACCATCGCATTCGTCACCAGCAAGCCGGATGAAGGTGAAGGCGGCGAAGCGGCAAAGTAGCCGCAAAACATACGGGGCGCTGCGGCGCCCCTTTTTTTCTGTCTATTCTGTCGCAGAGACCCGTACCATGGAGCCCAAGCTTCCCCATGACAACCCCCGCGTTCAAACGCATCCTGCTGAAAATTTCCGGTGAAGCTCTGGCCGCCGATAAAGGCTTTGGTGTCGAAACCGCGCGTATCCATGAAATCGCCGGCGAGATCGCCGAAGTCCCGCGATTGGGCATTCAGACGGCGATTGTTGTCGGTGGCGGCAACTTCTTTCGCGGCGTGGCCGACCAAGCCAAGGACATGGACCGCGTCTCAGCCGATCACATGGGCATGCTGGCGACCGTGATCAACGCGCTGGCGCTTCAGGATGCGCTGGAAAAGCAGGGCATCTATACCCGTGTGATGTCGGCCATCGAGATGAACCAGGTGGCCGAGCCGTTCATCCGGCGGCGCGCGATTCGGCATCTGGAGAAGGGTCGCGTTGTCATCTTCGCCGGTGGCACCGGCAACCCTTATTTTTCGACCGATACGGCTGCGTCGCTCCGCGCCATGGAGATCAAGGCCGATGCCATTCTGAAAGCGACGAAAGTCGATGGCATCTACGACGCCGACCCGGTGAAAGTGAAGGACGCCAAGAAATTTGAAAATATTAGCTACATGGATGTGCTGCGGCTGGGGCTGAAGGTCATGGACTCGACCGCCATCTCGCTGTGCAAGGACAATAACCTGCCGATCATCGTTTTTGGATTGAATGGCAGAGGGAACATCCGGCGGGTGGTGACGGGGGAGAAGATCGGATCGCGGGTGAGCGCGTAGGTTCTTTTGCCGCTGATGAACGCAGATCAAGAAAATTCAAAATGAGGGGTCGGCCCTCTATTCGCGATTGATCTGCGGGATCTGCGTCAATCTGCGGCGAAAAGAAGTTGGGTTTATAATCCAGCGTTTTGAACGAGGAGGGAACCGATCATGGCGCAAGCAGTGATGGCGGGACTGCCGGGTTTAAAAGAGACATATGCGCAGCTGAAAAGCCGCATGGAGAAAGCGGTCGACGACTTCCGCAAAGCGATGGCCGCGACCCGCACCGGGCGTGCATCGGTGCATATGCTGGACGGCGTGAATGTGGACTATTACGGGACCCCGATGCCGTTGAACCAGATTGCGAGTGTGCACGCGCCCGAGCCGCAGATGATTACGGTACAGCCGTTCGACCCCTCGCAACTGCCGGCGATCGAGAAGTCGATTCGGACAGCGGAACTGGGACTGAATCCGATGAACGACGGCAAGCTGATCCGCGTGCCGGTGCCGCCGCTGACCACCGAGCGCCGCCAGGAAATGGTGAAGCACCTCCACAAAGTACTGGAAGAGCACCGCACGGCGGTGCGCAACATTCGCCGCGACGGCAACGACGCCATCAAGAAGGCAATGAAGGACAAGAAAATCACCGAAGACGACGAGAAGCGCTCGCTGGAAGAAATCCAGAAGCTCACCGACGACGAAATCAAGAAAATGGAAGAGATGAGCAAGGCCAAAGAAAAGGAAGTGCTGGAGATCAAGTAGTTCCGGCGAATCATGGCGTCGGTGAAATCATTCTGACACCGGTTTGTATCGGATCCGAAGCCGCGCCCGTTCTCGAATCTCCCATATAATGACTGCATGTTGCCGAAGCAAGTCGTCCACGCCGCCTGTTCTCACGATTGTCCCGACGCGTGCGGCGTTCTGATCACAATTGAGAGTGGCCGGGCAACGAAGATACAGGGCGATCCGACACATCCGGTGACGCGCGGGTTTTTGTGCGCGAAGGTGGCGAAATATCTGGACCGGGTGTATTCGCCGGACCGGGTGCTTTATCCGATGCGGCGGATTGCGCCCAAGGGCCCCGAGCAGCGGAGCTTCGCTCCGCCTGGACAGCCGAGGGCGGCTGCTCCCACACAGTCAAATCAAGTCTGGCAGCGGATTTCCTGGGACGAAGCGCTGGATGAGATCACGCGACGTCTGCGGGAGATCTCTGCGCGTTTCGGCAGCGAATCGATTCTTCCCTACTCCTACGGTGGAACTCTCGGTGCGCTGAATGGCGGCTCGATGGACCGCCGTTTCTTTCATCGGCTCGGCGCCTCGCAACTGGAGCGGACGATTTGTTCCGCGGCCGGCGAAGCGGGATTGAAGTCGGTGATCGGGGCCAAACTGGGCACCGAGCCCGAGCAGTTCGTTCATTCGCGCTACATCATCGCATGGGCGTCCAACATTCACGGCAACAACGTACACCTGTGGCCATTCATTGCGGAGGCGAAGCGCAAGGGTGCGAAGCTGGTGGTGATCGATCCTTATCGCACGCGGACGGCCGAATGCGCGGACTGGTATTTGCCCATCCATCCGGGGACGGACGCCGCGCTCGCGCTGGCGATGATGCACGTGATCATCGCCGAGAAGCTTTACGACGCAGATTATGTGGCCCGCTACACCGTGGGATTCGAAGAGCTGAAGGAAAAAGTGAAGGACTATCCGCCTGCGCGCGCAGCGGAATGGACGGGGATTGATGCGGAAGACATTGTGCGGCTGGCGCGCGAGTATGCGACGACCCGGCCGGCGGTGATTCGGCTGAATTATGGCGTGCAGCGCAGCGAAGGCGGCGGCATGGCCACGCGCGCGGTGGCGATGTTGCCGAGCCTAATCGGTTCATGGCAAGACGTCGGCGGCGGGTTGCAGATGTCGACCAGCGGCGCTTATGAGCTGAATGGCGAGGCCCTGGAGCGGCCGGACCTGATGCGGGTTGCTCTGGCCCGCGACGCGCGGGTGGTCAACATGGTGGAGTTAGGCAAGGCCCTGAACGAGTTGGACAACCCTCCGGTGAAGGCGCTGTTTGTTTACAACTCCAATCCGGCGGCGGTGTGCCCGAACCACAACGATGTGGTCAAGGGCCTGAAGCGGGACGATCTTTTCACCATAGTGCATGAACAGTTTTTCACCGACACCGCCGACTATGCCGACATCGTGCTGCCTGCGACCACGTTCTTCGAGCACAAAGATTTGCAACGGGCCTACGGTCACTACTTTCTGCAGGTGTCAAGCCAGGCGATCGAGCCGCTGGGAGAATGCCGGTCGAACGTGGACCTGTTCCGCGAACTGGCGCGTCGGATGGGTTTCCCAGAGCCGTGTTTCAACGACACGGGCGACGACATGATCGACCAGGCGCTGGACTCGAAGAACCCATGGCTGAAGGGACTGAGCCGCGGGCGTCTGGAAAAAGAAGGGCACATCCGCCTGAATTTTGGAACGAAAGACGGCGAGCCGTTTCTGCCGTTCGCGCAAGGCGGGTTCCGCACGCCTTCGGGCAAGGCTGAGTTCTTTAGTGAGGCGCTGAAGGCGCAAGGGCTGGATCCGGTGGTCGAATTTGTCGCACCGCAAGAGTCGCGGCACACCGGGAGGAAGTCGTTTCCGCTGGAGTTGCTGGCGCGCAAGGCCGACAACTACATGAACTCGTCGTTTTCTAATTTGCTGTCCATCCAAAGCATGGAAGCGCCGGATTGCCTGGAGATGCACGGCGAAGACGCGAGCGCCCGCGGCATCCGGGAGGGCGACCGGGTGCGGGTGTTCAACGATCGCGGCGAAATCCACCTGCAGGCGCGAGTGGACGGCACAGTTCAGCCGGGAGTGGTGTCGGCGCGGCTGCATTGGGCCAAGCTCACCCCCGGATTGCGCAACATCAACGTGCTTACTTCAGAAAAACTTACCGACATGGGCAACTCCGCGACGTTTTATTCCGTCTTGGTTGAAGTGGAACCGGCCCGCCAGCAGGACGCGGGGGTTCCGGCGGGGCGTTGAGCTTGGACGGCCCAGAACAAGCTACCGTATAATGGCAGTTTTCCTACATCCATCGTATTGAGGTATGGAGCGATCTTGCAGCACCAACAGTCTGGGAGGTTTTTTGTGTCCGAACGCGGCGAGCGCCGGCGGCCGGACGCTCTGCCGACCCATTCCCAGGCCCTTCATCGCTTTGTTGCTGTCCTCCTGACGCTGCTGATGGCCTTCTCGGGCCTGGGACGCGCCCAGACCGAGCTCATAGCCGAGATTGACGTGCAGGGCAACCGGCGCATTCCGTCCGAAACCATTCGCGCCCGCATTCTGACCCGGGCGGGCGACGTGTACGATCCGTCCAGCCTGGAGCGCGACTTCAACAACCTGTGGAACTCCGGCTACTTCGAAGACATCCGGTTCACGCGTGAGCAAACGCCGAAGGGCTGGCGGATCATCGTGCAGGTCAAGGAAAAGCCCAACGTCCGCGAGATCAACTACGTCGGCCTGAGTTCGATCACCACCAGCGACGTGCTCGACCGTTTCAAGCTGGCGAAGGTTGGCCTGTCGGTGGAGAGCCAGTACGACCCGACCAAGATCAAGAAGGCGGAAGTCGCCATCAAAGGACTGCTTTCCGAACATGGACGGCAGTTTTCCACGATCCGCACCGAGGTGCGGCAGATTCCGCCGGCGAACGTCGGCATCACCTTCGTGGTCAAGGAAGGGCCGAAGGTCAAGGTCGGCAAGATCAAGTTCCAGGGCAACAAGAACCTGAGTAACCGGGTCCTGCGCAATGCCATGAAGAACCTGAAGCCGATCGGCATTCCGCACTCGATTTTTCTGGAAGATATTCTTTCGAAGACCTACGACGCCTCAAAGCTGGATGAAGACACCGAGCGGGTGCGGGCGGAATATCAGAACCGCGGATATTTCAAAGTCGTCGTGAACCAGGCGACCACACAGATTCACGACACGGGACACAAGGAGTTTCATGTTCCGATCGTGCAGCACGGCCCCGGCAAGGCGGTGGACATCACGATGCCCATCGACGAAGGCGAGCGCTACACGCTGGGCGGCATCACCTTCAAAAACAATAAGGCGGTCACCAACGTCAAAGCGTTGCGCGGCCTGTTCCCGCTCAAGGATGGCGACCTGTTCAGCCGGCAGAAGATTGCCAAAGGCCTGGAAAACCTGCGCAAGGCCTACGGTGAGCTGGGCTACATCAATTTCACGCCCATCCCCGATACGACGTTCGATGACGAAAAGAAACTCGGCTTCATCAGCCTCGACTTGGACGAAGGCAAACAGTTCTCCGTCCGCCGCATCGAGTTCCAGGGCAACACGACGACGCGCGACAAGGTCATCCGCCGCGAGCTGGCGTTGGAAGAAGGCGGAGTCTACAACTCCCGCCTGTGGGAGCTCAGCCTGCTGCGCTTGAACCAGTTGGGATATTTTGACCAACTGAAACCCGACGACCCCAACGTGACGGACCGCCAATTGGACGAAAAGAACGGTACGGTGGACCTGACTTTGAAGGTGAAGGAGAAGGGCAAGAACCAGATCGGGCTGAATGGAGGCGTCAGCGGCCTGGAAGGGGCCTTCATCGGCGTAAATTATTCGACCAACAATTTTCTGGGACGCGGCGAAACCTTGCAGGTGCAGGCGCAGGTCGGCAACCTGGCGCGCAACATCCTGCTGGGCTATACCCAGCCCTACCTGTTCGATCGCCCGCTGCAACTGGGTGCGACGATCTATTTCAACAAGATCAGCTTCAACCAGGCGCGACAACTGTCGCTGTTCACCGGCCAGACCCAGAACCTGCCGAACGCCGTGCTGCAGAACCTGCAGAACTATTCGCAGTCGAGCCAGGGATTCACTTCTTCGTTGAGCTATCCGCTGCACCGGTCTTTCAAGCGCGTCGGCATCACATACTCATTTGACCGGTCGTCGCTGATCGCGCTCAGCACCGCGTCGAAGAGCCTGTTTACGGCGATTGCGTTTCGCGGCGTGACCGGCCCCAATGCGCTGAACGGCATCATTACGAGCAAGATTTTCCCCAACTTCTCATTCAGCACCATCGACAGTCCGATCTCACCGCACTCCGGCCAGAGTCTGACTCTGGGCGCGGAACTGGCGGGCATCGGGGGAACGGTGCGCTCCTTCCGGCCCATTGTGCAGTACAAGAAGTGGGTGCCGGTGCAGAACCGGCGCAACGCCGTGGGGTTCAACTTCCAGGGATCCTACATCACCGGTTATGGCGGGCTGGTGGCGCCCCCGTTCCAGCGCTTTTACGAAGGCGGCGAGTATGACCTGCGCGGCTTCGATACGCGCACGATTTCGCCGGTTGCGTTTTTGCCCAGCGCAGGCAGCATTACGCTCCAGAACCCAGATTCCAGTGGGTCGTCTCATCCGGTTCCATGGGACCCGCAAAATCCCGGCAGGGGCTTTGTCACGGTTCCAATTCCGGTCAACCAGATCACATTCCCGGGCGGCGACCTCAGCCTTACTTCGAACCTGGAATACCGGATTACGATCGCTGGCCCGGTGGCCATCGCCCCATTCCTGGACACCGGCATCGATCCGATCCTGCGGCGCTCACAGTTGCAAATCGCGTCGGTGCAGTATCAGGACTTGATCGGCACACCTTTCGGTTGTCCCGCATGGGACTCGGCACTCGCAAAGTGTATTCCAACAGGACAGCAAACCCTGAAACAGATTCTGGGGCAGAACCCCTCGAACCAACTGGCGATTTTGGGCTCCACCAACTGGAAACCTCGCATGTCCACGGGCCTGGAGTTGCAGATGTTCCTGCCGGTAGTCAACGCCCCGTTCCGCATTTACTGGGCCTACAACCCGCTGCGGCTGAACACGCCGGCGAATGCCCTGCTGCTGGGCAAGACGCCGATCACGCGCGACATGTTTCCCGCGGGAGGGGCGGGCGATTACACCTACAAGCTGGCCAGGCAGACGTTTGCGCCCAATTTTGTCATCCGTGAGCCGCGCAAGACTTTCCGCTTCACCGTGGCAACGACGTTCTGAGAACCGAGTGTGGACTGTAGCGCCGTCCGCCAGAGGATTAATCGCGAATTGGCGCAGCTTGATCGGGGCGTAAAAGGCAAGTAAGGTTTGACGGGCTTCTTCAGCCTCCATATAATTATTGAGGCTCCGCAGTGCGTGCCCGTTCTGGTGCAGGGCGGAGACCACGCCAAGACAATCCGGCGTGGAACGGCGACGATCTCGCGTCCGCCATTCCGATTGCGGCTCCGCTCAGAAATTCGAGGAACGACTGGCGAGCGTCCGCCAAATTGTGACGAGATCAGCATTTCAATCCGGAACCTTGTTCCCTGAGAGCACGTTCCAAGGAGTTCAAACCGATTCATGTCAACGCGAACGATTGTGAATAAGTTTTGCCTCGCTCTGGCCCTGGCTGGCCTGGCGTTTTCAGCTCTGGCCCAGACCGGTTCGCCGGCGGCTGCGGCCGCGTCCCCAGCCACTTCCGCGCCCGCAGGTGGCGTTACCACCGGCACAAAAGTCGGGAGCATCAACATCGAGCAGGCGATCTTTGGCACCAACGAAGGCCGCCGCGACATCGAGGCCTTGAGCAAGAAACTCGAGCCCAAGCAGACCGAACTCAAGCGCCAGAACGACGATCTGGAAGAACTGCAAAAGCAGTTGCAGACCCAGGGCGACAAGCTGAACGAAGACGCGCGCGCCACTCTGGTGAAGCAGATCGAGACCAAGAAGAAATCCTTTGACCGCTCCGTTCAGGATGCGCAGGAAGAAGCCGGCAATCAGCAGCAGGAAATCGCCAACCGCGTTCTGCAGAAGATGGCGCCAATGATCGTGAAGTACGCCCAGGACAATGGCTTCGGGATGATTGTGGACACGACCAAGCCCTGGCCCCAAGGTCCCGTGCTCTGGTACGGCGAAACGCTGGACATCACCAAGCCCGTGGTCGATGCTTACAACGCGCAGTCTGGCGTTCCCGCTCCCGCAACTACCGGGGCGGCAACCAAACCCGCGGCTCCCAAGCCGGCGGCCAAACCGCCCGTCACCAAGCCGGCGGACGCTCCGAAATAAATCTGCGACACCGATTGTCGAAATAAAGTTCCTTCAGACCGCGCGCAAGCGCGGTCTTTATTTTTTCTCGATCACCCTCCCGCGAGCGCCGCGCGGTGTCTGAACCAGCAAATCCTTTTGTTGCGGAGGACGCCATGTTCGGAGACAGTTTGCTGGAAGTGCCCGCGGCGCAACGTGTGCGCAAGGGCTGGATTACCGTGGGCTCGATGACGCTGCAGGCGCTGGCGCTGGGCGGCCTGCTCCTGCTGCCGCTACTGAGGCCGGAGGGCCTGTCGCTGATGAGATCAGTTCCGGCCGTGAGCTGGATGGGCGATCCGCGGCCGGTCGAGATTGCGCAATCGGCGCCCGGCTCGGCTCGATTCGCCGGCGGCGCATTGACCGTACCGCACCGCTGGTCGTTTCATCCCACGGCCGGCGGAAGTGAGCCGGAGGCTCCCGCCGGCTGTGTGATTTGTCCGGGTGCGGGAGTTGCGCCCGGCGCCGGGATGCTGCCGTTCGCAATCGGCGGACCCGGTCCCGCGCCGACGCTCGCGCCCACGCCTGCAGCCCGTCCTCCGCGCATTTCCCGCATGATGGAAGGCAACCTCATCACACAAATCAAGCCGCCGTATCCGCAGATCGCCAAAACTGCCGGCGTTGAGGGGCAGGTCGTGCTGCGGGCGGTGATTGGCCGCGACGGTACCATCCAGCATCTTCAACTGATCAGCGGGCACCCGCTGCTGGTGCGGGCTGCGATCGATGCCGTCTCGCAATGGCGCTACCGGCCCTATTACCTGAATGGCGAAGCGATTGAGGTGGAGACCCAGGTGGTCGTCAACTTTTACCTGAACCACGGGAACTGAGCCATGCACGCGGGGAGTAGTCCGTCGGTTACCGGGAGCGGGGAGGCGAGCCCGCTATAATCAGGGCCGAAATGACGAGCAGCGTTGAGACTCCCAGCCGCGTCGCGACCCGCCCCACCTGGGCTGAAGTTTCGCTCGCCAGGTTGCAGGCGAATTTTCGCATCGTGCAGCAGCATGTTGGGCCCGATGTAACGGTGTGCGCGGTGGTGAAGGCGGACGCGTATGGACACGGCGCAGTGGAGTGTTCACGCGCCCTGGCGCGCGAAGGCGCGACCTGGCTGGGCGTGACTTCGCTCGATGAAGCCATTCCGCTGCGCAAAGCCGGCATTCAAGCGCGCATTCTACTGATGACGGGATTCTGGCGCGGAGAAGAGGCCGAGATCGTCCGCTTGCGACTGACGCCGACGGTGTGGGAACCCTGGCAGATTGAATCGCTGGAAGCGGCGGCTGCCGCCGCGGGCGTGCGCCATCAGGTGCATTTCAAGGTGGACACCGGTATGGGCCGGCTGGGCGCGGCGATTGAGACCTTGCCGGGCGTGCTGAAGATACTTAGCGCGGCGAAGCATCTCGAGATGGAGGGCTTCTCCACGCACCTGGCTTCTTCGGAAATTATGGACGCGCCCTCGGTCGCGGAGCAGGAGAAAGTCTTCGAGCAAGCGCGGAGCACGGTGCGCGAAGCGGGATTCAATCCAACGCTGATCCATATGGCGAACACGGGCGCGACGATCTCGCGGCGCGAAACCTGGTACAAAATGGTGCGGCCCGGAATCGCGCTCTATGGATATCACCTGCCCTTCATTCGGGCCGGCCGCGAGATCAGCGGCGGCACGCTGCGCCTGCCGGTGAAGCCGGTGCTCACCTGGAAGACGCGGATTCTTTCCCTACGCAATTTCGCCGCTAATCAGTCCCTGGGCTACGGCGGGACCTATGTCACGCCCGCGCCAGCGCACGTCGCCGTGTTGCCCGTGGGATATGCCGACGGATACAGCCGTCAGCTTTCCAATCGCGGCCGCGTGATCGTGCGCGACCACTACGCGCCGATTGTCGGGCGTGTCTCGATGGACCTGACCCTGGCCGACGTCACCGGCATCCCGGGCGTAGCGGTTGGCGATGAAGTGATTTTGCTGGGCGTCAGCGGCGCGCTGAGTGTGGACGCGCTCGAGCATGCCGAAATTACCGGCAGCACTGCGTATGAAGTGCTGTGCAATATCTCTAAGCGCGTCCCGCGCAAGTATGGAAGCGCCTAGACCCCGTCGCAATCAAGATCATCTTGTCAACCTGAGCGAAGCGAAGGATCTCAGTCGTAAACACTCTGTCATGCCACGTCAGCAACCCAGCGCTCTGTCATTCCGACCGGGCGTCGCTGTTCAGCCTCCAAATCCGAAGCGCCAACCGTCAATTACCGCGTTTGGCTGAATCGAGCCTAAGTCCCGTCCATTGTGCTTGTTACACTGGAACTCATGCCCTCCCGCTACGCCCAATACATGTACGACTGGGAGCACCGGCTCACCTCGGTCGACAATAACCGCGTGGTGCGGCCGCTGGAGTGGGGTGTGGACTACGCGCAAAGCTGGCCCTGCCAGAACGGCTGGCGTCCGGGACAGGCGGTGGGCGATCCTGAGCGCTTTCTTCGCGAGTTCAACCAGCGCATTCTGGCCGCGAGCGACGATTTCTTTGCCTACCAGCGGCCCGGCGATTTTCGCCTGGAGCGGCGCGACGTACAGGTCTTCAGCACCCGCGAAAATCCCGATCCCAAGCTCGAAGCCCAGGTGCAAGGCACATCAGCGGAATTTCTTCGTTTCACGTCGCCAGTGCGCACGCCTTATGCGGAAAACAATCTCGTCAATGCGCGCTGGTTTCCGGCCGAGGGACGCAGAGCAGTCGTGGTGCTGCCGCACTGGAACGCCGACGCGCTCGCCTATGTGAGTCTCTGCAAGATTCTTCAGAAGCTCGGCATCGCCGTGCTGCGGCTGAGCCTTCCCTACCACGACATTCGCATGCCAGCTGAAACGCGCCGCGCCGACTATGCAGTCAGCGCCAACATTGGCCGCACGCTCGACGCGGTGCGGCAGGCCGTCGCCGACATCCGCTGCTGCTATGACTGGCTGGAAAGCCAGGGCTACGACCAGCTTGGCATCGCGGGCACGAGCCTGGGTTCGTGCTATGCATTTATCGCGACGGCGCACGAGCCGCGCGTAAAGGCCGCAGTGTTCAATCATGCTTCGACCTATGTGGCCGACGTGGTGTGGCAGGGGCAGTCCACGCGCCACATCCGGCAGGGGCTGGAAGGCGACATTGATCTTGACCGCCTGCGCCAGCTGTGGCTGGCCGTCAGTCCCATGTCTTACTTCCAGCACTATGCGCGCTGGCCTCGGAAGTCGCTCATCATTTATGCCAAGTATGATCTGACGTTTCTACCGGAACTCTCGCGCGACGTAGTGCAGGAATTCGAACGCCATGGCCTCGATCACAAAACCGTCGCACTGCCCTGCGGCCACTACACACTCGGAGAATCGCCGTTTAAGTACATGGATGGCTGGCAGATCGCCACGTTCTTGCGTTCTTCGCTGGGACGGTGAATCTGGCGCGGACCAAATCGATGAACCACGAAAGACACGAAGTTGCACAAAGGTTTGATCGGACAACTTTCCTTTGTGTGCCTTCGTCCTTCGTGGCTGGCGATTTTTGATCTGTCCCGCAGCGTAAGATATGCGGATGAGTTCAGGCAGCGATACACGGCTGGCAGTGTTTGAACGGCGGCGAGGCGACGACCGGATCAGCACCGACCCCCAGTTGCTCGATCTCGGCCTGATCCACGAATTTTTGACGAATTGTTACTGGGCCAAAGGCATTTCGCGGGACCTGGTGGCCCGCTCCATCGAGCACTCGCTGTGCTTCGGCGTTTATGATGGTTCGGGTGCGCAGGTTGGCTTTGCCCGCGTGGTCAGCGATTTCGCCACGGTTGCGTATCTGGGCGACGTGTTCATTCTCGAATCGCGCCGTGGACAGGGGCTGGGCAACTGGCTGATGGAATGTATTGTGCAGCATCCGGCGCTGCAAGGCCTGCGGCGATGGATTCTGCTGACGCGCGATGCACACGGGCTCTATTCGAAATTTGGCTTTACCCCGGTAAAGAAGCCGGAACGCTACATGGAACTTCACAATCCCGATGTTTACGCCGCGCGCGGGGAAAAGGGCTGACATGACGAACTCGAGAATGTACCTGCCACTCTATGAATCCGATCCGCTGATTGCGGCGGCCATTGACAACGAAGCCCGCCGCCAGCATGAAGGCCTGGAATTGATCGCGTCGGAAAATTTTGTCAGCGAAGCCGTGCTGGAAGCCGCCGGCTCGGTCTTCACCAACAAATATGCCGAGGGATATCCCGGCAAGCGCTACTACGGCGGTTGCGAATATGCCGACGTGGTCGAAAACCTGGCGCGTGATCGCGCCAAGCAGCTGTTCGGCGCCGAACACGCGAACGTCCAGCCCCATGCGGGATCGCAGGCGAACATGGCGGCGTTCTACGCCGTGCTGCAGCCCGGCGACACCATTCTTGGCCTCAACCTGGCGCATGGCGGCCATCTTACGCACGGCCATCATCTGAATTTTTCCGGCAAGACTTACAAGATCGTTCCCTACGAAGTCACGAAAGAGACCGAGACGATCGACTACGACCAACTGGAAGCCCTGGCGGCCAAGGAGCGGCCGAAACTGATCATTGGCGGCGGCAGCGCTTACCCGCGCATCATCGATTTCGCACGCATGCGCCAGATCGCCGACAAAGTGGGCGCGCTCTACCTCGTCGATATGGCGCACTTTGCCGGACTCGTCGCCGGCGGAGCGCATCCGTCGCCAGTACCGCATGCTCACATTGTGACCTCGACCACGCACAAAACACTGCGCGGACCACGCTCGGGAATGATTCTTTCTCGCGCCGAGTTCGCATCGGCGATCGATAAGACCGTGTTCCCGGGGATCCAGGGCGGACCGCTCGTACACATCATGGCCGCCAAGGCGATCTGCTTTCATGAGGCGATGCAGCCGGAATTCCGCGCCTATGCCGCGCAGGTGGTGGCCAACGCAAAGGTGCTGGCGGAGACGCTGGCAAGCGAGGGCTTCCGCATCATCTCCGGTGGCACCGACACCCACGTCATGCTCGTCGACGTTTTTTCGAAAGGCATGCTGGGCAGCGAGGCAGAAAAAGCGCTGGGTGAAGCCGGCATCACAGTCAACAAGAACGCGATTCCGTTCGACGTAAACCCTCCCATGAAGCCGAGCGGCATCCGTCTGGGCACGCCCGCTCTGACCACGCGCGGCATGAGAGAGCCCGAGATGCGGCAGGTCGGGCGCTGGATCGGCGAAGCGCTGCTCCAACGCAGCGACGCGACCGTGCTCGCGAAGGTTCGCAAGCAAGTGCTGGAACTGTGTGAGGCCTTTCCGCTTTATGCAGAGCGCAGGGCTAAGGCGCAGGCGGAAGTGAGGGTGTAAGTTCGCTCATGCCCCGCGTACCGCTCATGCAAAAGCCGCCCGTGCGCCGGGCGGCCCTGGTCTTCAAGCTTCGTTTCTTGTTCCTATTTCAGTATCACCTCGCGGGCCAGCGAACTCTTGACGGTGGTGGAGTACTCGGCGCGCTTCTTGGCGGCATCCACCATCGCTTCATGGCTGCCGTAGTGTTTTTCGACCATCGTGGTGGCTTTCCCTGCGATCTCATCGAGGGTCCCCCAGTTCTTGTACTCGATGGCTAGGGCGACGTCCCAATCGTCGGGATGCTCCGTGACTGGATTGGTATAAAACTTATAGTCAACCACCCAGCCCTGTTTCTTGTATTCCTCATAAATCGGCTTGAAATTCTGGCTGATATCGGTCCAATACTGGTCGGCCATCCCCGTCTTAATGTGGATGTAGGAGACGCGCCACACCGGACCCGGATTGTAGTGGGGACTCTGTGCGACCAACGGTAGAGCCACCGCCGCGAGCGACACCATCAAACACAGCCACAACGCAGACTTTCTCATGTTTTCGACACTCCTCGTGCCTAGGATTAGGCGATGGGTCGATCAAAGGTAGGCATAATTTCCAATTTACGATCGCTTCCGCGCGAATCTTACGTTGCGAGAGGGTGCAAGTCAATCTGCAGGGCTTCGTTGCATTCGCGATCGCTATAGACTCCTCGCCTCTATTCTGCTGTCTCCCCGCGGCTTTGCTGTGGTTAAATTCAATCCGTGAGGATTGCCATCGACCTGCGGCGGATGACCGACTTCGGTGTCGGGACCTATATCCGCAACGTCGTGCGCACACTCGCCCGCACCGACCGCGAGAACACCTATTTACTGATCGGCCCTCCGGCGCGCGCGAAAGAAATCGGGCCGCTGCCGGGGCACTTTCACCGCATTCCGTTGATGAATCCAGAGCGTTCGCTGCAAGGCAGCTATGAGTTCCGCAGCGCGGTGAAGCGCCTGGACTGTGACCTGGTCCACATTCCCAACCTGTTTTCGATTCCGCGCGCGCTGCCTTGTCCCTACGTGATGACCGTACACGACCTGCTTGAGCACATGGCCCGCGCGCGCGGAAAAACCGGCTTCTGGCAGGCGCTGCACTTTCGCCTGACCAAGCGGGTGCTGGCTGGAGCAAACAAAATCATCGCCGTCTCCAACTTCACCAAGAACGAGATCGTCCGCCTTTTCCATGTTCCCGCCGAGCGCATCGAGGTCGTTTACAACGCCATTGACGAGCGTTTTCTGCATGGCCATGCCACCGCCAGCGACCGGCAGTTCATCGCGCAGCGCTACCAGGTCGATTACCCGTTCCTGCTGTACGTGGGACGCGTCAGCCCGCACAAGAATGTGCTCCGCATGATCGAGGCCTTTTCTGCGTTGAAAGCAGAATTGAAGAAGGACGAACTGTTTCCCAACCTGAAGTTCATCATCATCGGCGACGATCTGGCCAGCAACCCAGCGCTGCGCCGGACAGTGATCAAGAGCGGGGTCCAGCACGACGTTAGATTTCTGGGCTTCGTGCCGATCGAAGTGCTGCGGATTTTCTACGACGCCGCGAAAATCTTCGTCTTCCCGTCGCTGTATGAAGGCTTTGGGCTGCCGCCGCTCGAGGCCATGGCCCACGGCACGCCGGTCGTGACTTCAAACGTGACTTCGCTGCCGGAAGTAGTGGGCAACGCCGCCGTGCGGGTGAATCCGGAAAATGTTTTCGAGATCATGCACGCGCTTCGCCGCGTGCTGGTCGATTACCCGCTGCGCGAGCAGATGAAACAGCGCGGCTATCAGCAGGCGGCGCGCTTTTCCTGGGACCAGTCGGTCGAGAAGATCGTCGGAATCTACCGGCAATCGTTGCGCGAAGCCGCAACGGCGTTTCTCCCGCCTGAGCAGCGCGAGCCGATTGCAACTTCCGACAGCAAGTAGACGGCTCGGGTCAATGCAAATGACCAGCGCGCGGACTGCTGCCTACTTCACCAGCGGCAGGCCCGGGGAAACCAGCGACTGGCGGTGCAGTTTGGCCAGGATGGGTGTGCGATCGGCATCAGTTTTCGACGCGGCAAGGCGTTTGCGCAGCTTGGCAATCTTCTCGGCGCGGGTGCGGCGGCGGCGGATTTCGGGCCGGCGGCTGGGTGCTGACATGATGTAATTCCTCCAAATATTTGAACCTCTAAATTCTAGCAGGCTGCCGGAGAAATCGCTTAAAGGGCTTGTTTTGACAGGATGCGGCTGCGTTCGGGAAGCCGTTGTTTTGGGTGGCGCAGCTCTTTTAGCGCTTTCGATAGAGCGCCCGTGTATAGAATGGCTGGCCGCGCTTTTTCGCCGCGGCGGTCGACCGGCACTTCCACGAAAAGGATGCTATGCACAAGTCAACCGTACAGCTTTCGACCAGTCTCGCGCTCGGCCTTATGTTGAGTTTCGGGGGACCGCTTTTTCCCGCGTCCGTCTGCGCCCAGGTTCCCACCGCCGATGCCACCGACCGCGCCAATGCTCTGCTCCAGCAAATGACCGTCCAGGAGAAAATCGGCCAGCTGAATCAGCCGTTCTACATCAAGATACCCATTCCGGGCGTGAAGGTCGATCCAGTGCCATACGACGAACGGGTGCGGCGCGGAGACGTCGGCTCATTTCTCTTCGTCCACGACTGGAAAGAAATTAATCGGCTGCAGAAGATCGCGATGACGGAACAGCGCCTGCACATACCGATCCTTTTCGGCTTCGACGTGATTCACGGCTTCGACACGGAATTTCCCGTACCGCTGGCAATGGCCGCTTCCTGGGACCCGGGGCTCGCAGAACAAGCCCAGGGCATGGCCGCCGAGGAAGCTTCGCATGCCGGCCTGCGCTGGAGCTTTGCGCCCATGCTGGACATCGCAAGAGACCCGCGCTGGGGGCGCATCTCCGAGGGAGCCGGCGAAGACCCCTACCTCGGCGCGGCCATGGCGCGGGCTCAGGTGCGCGGCTTTCAGGGAACGCCCGAAAACCCGCGCCCTTTTCTCGCCACCCTCAAACATTTCGCAGGTTACGGCGCTGCCGATGGCGGGCGCGACTACGACGCGGCCTATATTTCCGAAGAGCGGCTGCAGAACGTTTATCTGCCTCCGTTCCGTGCTGGAGTTGAAGCCGGCGCGGCCACCGTCATGAGCGCTTATATGGACCTCAACAGCGTCCCCGCAAGCGGCAATGTTCATCTGCTGGAGGAGATTCTTCGCGGGCAACTCAATTTCAAGGGCTTCGTCGTTAGCGATGCCTTCGCGGTCGGCAGCCTGGTCACACAGGGTTTCGCGGCGGACAGCAACGATGCCGCACTCCGCGGTGCCACCGCCGGCGTGAATATGGACATGGGCAGCGCTACCTACCTCGAGCAGATGAAGTCGCTGGTCGATAAGGGTCAAGTCTCGGTGGCGCAGCTCGACGATCTGGTGCGCCCGATCCTGGTTGCGAAATTCCGTCTCGGTCTGTTCGAGCACCCTTATGCGGATGGCACGGACCAGACCCACGCTGAGATGCTGGCGAAGCATCGACAGGCGGCAAGAATCGCCGCGCAACGTTCGGCCGTGTTGCTGCGGAATGAAGGCGGACTTCTCCCGCTGGCAAAAACGATGAAACGAATCGCCGTCATTGGCCCTCTCGGCGACAAAAAGGGCGACATGAACGGCCCCTGGAGCCTGACCGCAAAAGAGGAAGATTCGATTTCTGTCTTCGAAGGCATCCGCGCCAAACTCCCCCATTCGCACGTGGAATACGCTGCCGCCGTACAGATCGCCAAGCCGCTCCCGTCATCATTCGACGATATGAAGGAGATCGGGCCCAAGGCGGAAACGCCCTGGAGCACCGAAGAGGCGGACCGTCAGATGAAGAGCGCCCTCAAGCTGGCCGCCAACGCTGACGTGGTAGTCATGACTCTCGGAGAGTTGAGCAAAATGGATTTCGAGTACTCCTCGCGCTCATCCCTCAACCTTCCCGGAAAGCAACAGGAGCTTCTCGAGAAAATCCAATCCCTCGGTAAGCCCATCGTGCTACTGCTGTTCAGCACGCGGCCGCTGGATATTTCATGGGCTTCAGAACACGTCCCGGCCATCATGGATTGCTATTTCGGCGGGACCGAAACCGGCAACGCCGTCGCCGACCTTCTTTTCGGCGATGCCGTCCCCGGAGGGAAGCTGCCAGTCAGTTGGCCGCGCAACGTCGGCCAGGTTCCAATTTATTACGCCCACACCAGCTCCCATAAGCCTTACGATTCCAAAGATTTCACTTCCCGCTATTGGGACCTTCCGACCTCGCCGCTCTATCCTTTTGGCTACGGCCTGAGCTACTCGACGTTTTCTATTTCCGGCCTGCGCCTGAGCGCCAAATCCACTTCGTTGGACGGTTCGATCACGGCAACGGTCACGGTCACGAATACCGGTCGAGTCGCAGCCGATGAAGTCGTTCAACTGTACTTGCACCAGCGTTTCGGTTCGGCTTCGCGCCCAGTCCGCGAGCTGAAAGGTTTCCGCAGGCTCACGCTCCAGCCGGGTCAGAATCAGGAGGTCATCTTTACGGTCGGTCGCGACGAGCGAAATTACTGGAGCGCCGCCAAGCAGGGTTGGGTGGTGGAACCCTCCGACTTCGACGTATGGGTCGGCAACGATTCGACCGCCACACTGCACGACACGTTCTCGGTAGTTCAGTAAAATGAGGCTCAAAGCGCGCCGTTGAATTGCGCGCAATTATCGTTCAGGACCGCAGGTCTGGAGCTTGCAGAATGGCCGTTCTGTCTTTTCTTGATCGCGAAAAATCCGTTGCCCCGCCGGGATACAGCCGCTGGCTCGTCCCTCCCGCTGCGCTGGCGATCCATTTGTGCATCGGCCAGGTTTACGCTTTCAGCGTTTTCAAAATCCCCATGACGCAGTTGCTGGGAGTCGCCAAACCGCTGCCCGAAGACTGGAAGCAAACCCAGATCGCATGGATTTTCTCGCTGGCCATCGTGATGCTCGGATTGTCCGCCGCGGTGTTCGGCAAATGGCTGGAAGGCGCCGGGCCCCGCAAGGCCATGTTCGCCTCCGCCTCGTGTTTCGCGCTCGGGTTTTATATTTCTTACATCGGCGTGATGTCGCACCAGCTCTGGCTGATCTATTTCGGTTACGGCTTCGTCGGCGGTACGGGATTGGGGCTCGGATACATCTCCCCGGTTTCGACGCTGATCAAGTGGTTCCCCGACCGTCCCGGACTCGCCACCGGCATGGCCATCATGGGCTTCGGCGGCGGCGCCATGATCGGCTCTCCGCTGGCGATCAAACTCATGGCACATTTTCGCAGCGCGACGGATATTGGCGTGGGCAAAACGTTCCTGGTCATGGGAACGCTGTACTTCCTGTTCATGATGTTCGGCGTCTTCACCGTGCGCGTGCCTGCAGCGGGCTGGAAGCCCGCCGGCTGGACGCCTTCTGCAAAACCGAAGGCCTTGATCACCACCCACGATGTCGAAGTGAACGTGGCGTTTCGCACTCCACAATTCTGGCTGCTGTGGATTGTGCTTTGCACCAACGTGACCGCGGGCATCGGCATCATTGAACAGGCCTCGCCCATGATTCAGGAGCTGTTCAAAGGCACGATCGGACCGGTTGCGGCAGGGGGATTCGTTGGCCTGCTGAGCCTGTTCAACATGGGCGGTCGGTTCTTCTGGTCGTCGGCTTCCGACCTCATCGGACGCAGGCCCACGTATTTTATTTTCTTTGCCCTGGGTGCGGCGCTCTACTTCTTGCTGCCGCAAACCGGCGCCAACCACCTGAACAGTGTGGTCCTGTTTGTCGGAATCGCAGCGGTGCTGCTCACGATGTATGGCGGCGGCTTCGCGACCATACCCGCCTATTTGCGTGATCTTTTCGGTATCTATCACGTCAGCGCGATTCACGGCCGCCTGTTAACGGCATGGTCGGTGGCGGGCGTGCTGGGACCGATGCTGGTGAACCATATGCGCGAATACGAGATCGCGCACGGCGCCGACAAGGCCAGCGCGTACCAGACCGTGCTCCACGTGATGGCCGGACTGTTGCTGGTTGGCCTGTTGGCAAACTTCCTGGTCAAACCGGTGGACGAAAAGCACTGGATGAAGATGTAAAGCCGCGGGATTCGACTAGAGGAGTGACCTTGATGACGGAAACAACCACGACCGATGCGACGAAAAAATCCTCAGGCGCCGTCGTGTTGCTGGCCTGGCTGCTCGTCGGAGTGCCGTTGGGCTGGGGTGTCTACAACACCGTGCTGAATTCCATGAAGCTGTTCCAGTCGCCGCCGGCGGTCAGCGTGGCAAAGTGAACCGGCGAGCCACTGGCAGGCAAGAAATCTTGTGGCAGCTGGGCCTGTAAGCCGAATTCTGTCCGTCCCGGGCAAGCCGGGACAGGACGGCCATTCCTCTGGGCCGCGCATTGCTGCGCGGCTCTAGCGACCTACCCGAAGGTTGGACGCGCCGAGCCGGCACGTGCCGCGACCGAAGCCCCGGCTCCCTTCCTATTTGGTCTTGCTCCGTGTGGGGTTTGCCTTGCCCGCTGCATCGCTGCCGCGGCGGTGCGCTCTTACCGCACCTTTTCACCCTTACCCGCATCCCGAAAGACACAGGCGGTATGTTTTCTGTGGCACTTTCCGTCGAGTGTCCTTGAAACCACCCTCCCGGACGTTATCCGGCACACTGCTCTGCGGAGTTCGGACTTTCCTCCCGTCTGCGTCCGTAGACGCAGGGGGCGGCCGTCCGGCCCAGCTGCCAACATCTCGATTATATGCGACGATCTGCTTCCGAGACCCAGGTTTCGCGCTTCAATCCCGGAGCGGCGAGGACTGGTAGACTTGTTGCCGAGGATGAACCGCGACGGGCAGCTCAGTCGCAAAGCCCCATGCCCAGAGCCTGAAGCCGAGAGCCCAGCCGATGAACATCGTTGAAGCCATCCGCGTCGCTTTGCAGTCATTGTGGGCCAACAAGCTGCGTTCCGTGCTCTCCACGCTTGCCATCGTCATCGGCGTCGCCGCCGTCATCGCGGTGGTCACTTTTGTCGCCGGCATCGACGGCTACGTTTCCGGCAAAATCTTCAACCTGGGCGCGGACGTTTTCATCATGTCCAAACTCTCGCCGGTCGAAACCGACGTGGAACATTTCCTCGAAGCCGAGAAGCGCAAAGACCTCAACATGGAGGACTATCAGGCCGTCCTTGAGTCGTGCCGTCACTGCGAATACGTGGGGGCCGCGCTGCGCAATAGCACCGGCCACGTGAAGTATGCCGAGCAGGGCATCAACGACACCACGGTGCAGGGCATCACCCCTTCCATGGCCCCAATCTATGACACGGACCTAGCTGTCGGGCGCATGTTGACTGAGGCCGATCTCAACAACAAGTCTCCGGTCGCCGTGGTCGGCACCGACATTGTCGATCACATCATGGGTGGAGTCGATCCCCTCGGCAAGGAAATTCGTATCGATGGATGGACCTACCAGGTGATCGGCGTCGGCAAGAAGAAGGGAAAGACCCTCGGCCAGACCCTCGACAACTACGTGATGATCCCGATCACGATTTACCTGAAGCAGTATGGCGAGCACTCCGCCAGCATCCGCATTTCGGGCAAAGCGTCGGCCGGCGGCGTGGGGCTCGACGAAGCCATCGATGAGGCCCGCGTGGCTTTACGGTCGCACCGGCACGATCATCCCGGAGCGGAAGACAGCTTCGACATCGAGACCAACGCCAGCCTGCTCGGCATCTGGCAGGACTTCAGCAGCACGTTCTTCATGGCCACCATCGGCGTGGCTTGTGTGGCGCTGGTCGTGGGCGGCATTGTCATCATGAACATCATGCTGGTGGCGGTCACTGAGCGCACCCGCGAAATCGGCATCCGCAAGGCCCTGGGCGCGCGGCAGGATGACGTCCTGGTCCAGTTCCTCATCGAATCGGTGGTCCTCGCCTTGCTCGGCGGAGCGCTCGGCGTGATACTGGGCTCCGGGTTTGCGCTTCTGGTGACGGCCGTGATCGGCATGCCTTCCGCCATCAAATTGTGGGCTGTGCTTGCCGGGTTGGTGGTCGCCGCCAGCGTAGGCGTATTCTTCGGCGTATACCCGGCGCGCAAGGCAGCGAAGCTGGATCCAATCGTCGCGCTGCGCTTTGAAATGTAGGAATTGATTCATTGACTCAATGACTCATTGAATCAATGACTCAGTCAATGGAACCCCATGATGAACCGCGACGAATTCGGCGAGATTATCCAGATGGCCACCGACACCATCCGCAGCAACAAACTGCGCTCGTCGCTGACCGTGCTGGGCATCGTGATCGGCGTCGCTGTCGTCATCAGCGTATCTTCCATCGGTCGCGGACTGAACGACAACGTCCAGGACCTGGTCACCAGCATCGGCGCGAACGTCATCTTCGCTTTTCACCTCGAGCCTTTCACCTTCGGGCGTCCAACCGAGGAAATGCGCACTCGCAAGGAGCTCACTTACGACGACGCCGTCGCCATGCGCGACTTGCCGCATGTGAAGGCCGTAAGCGCGGGGCTCCGCTATTTCCGCCCCGAACTGGGCATCGGTTCATTCGCCGTGAAGTATGGCGACCGGAAGGCAAAGAACACGATTCTCGAAGGCGACGAGCCGTCCGCAAAAGACGTGTTTGATCTGATGATCGCCAGTGGCCGCTGGTTCGGCGA
>Ga0075030_100000747_pt1 | contig 28745 bp, 20 predicted proteins | sample LitLauG_LLR_2012_FD_71393 | JGI IMG/M metagenome (GOLD analysis project Ga0075030, IMG submission 71393) | Freshwater sediment microbial communities from Pennsylvania, USA - Little Laurel Run_MetaG_LLR_2012 | ecosystem: Environmental > Aquatic > Freshwater > Creek > Sediment | place: USA...
ATCCTGGCTGCGGTAGAGTCCCAAGCTGCCCGGCGGCGCCGGAGCGCTGCCCGAAATCGGAAAGTCCGGTGAAGACACGCGTCCCGTCATGTACAGGTTGCCGCTGGAATCCAACGCCATCGCATTCAGCTTGGCCGTCCCCGTGCCGGCAAGATAGGTCGAATAAGTAAGTACCGGATCGATAACTAATTTGCGACGGTGATCGTATCTGGGGATAACAAAACCGACCTCCCCACGATTAACAATCCGGTACCCACCAGGCAAGTTATGCCGCACACCTGCCCAAACCTGATAGCTCTCCGGACGGCGCTGTCGCACTTCGCCCTGGGCTGTCTCTAAGATCAGGTCCCCGTTCGCATCCAGGCGCAGCGACTGTGCATTCTCATACCGTAGGCGAATTGCATTGAGGTCGCTGCCCGGATAGACGACAAAGTCGTATTCGAGCGATTGATCCCTGCCATGGAACAACAGGTCGATTCCGCGCCACACCTGCGAGTACCGCACGCGCCCATAGTGCGCGACGCCCCGGTGCCATTGGGCCGGATCGTTCCCGATCAAGTAGTTGCTGACACCGGCTAGGCGAGCTTCTCCGCCGATGGAAGCCAGGCCGCTCGCCCCCACCAGGTTCACGCGGAGCGGTGCGTCCCGCTGTGCGCCGCTGAGCGCAACCGTCATTCCGCCGCGGGTCAGGTACACCATGTGGTTGGCCCCGCGCGCCAGATAGAGCACCTCCGGCGCGAACTGCCCCGCGTTGGTTTCGAATTCGAGGGCTGAGGAAACAAGCTGAGTTCGCGGGGTTGCGTTGCTATCTCCCCAGGCGTTAGCGCCGGCTAGAAGCCCTGCCGCTGCAAGTGCGGGGATGGTTCTCCGGTGTGGAACGCGCCACCCAATCACATGCGGGAGCATAACTCGCCAAAGAGGCGAGAGTCAATGTTTCCGAACGGTTCTATTTGTCATTTTTATCACTAAGCGGCATAGGACCGGACGTTCCGCTTTGTGTAGTTCCTATGCCGCTCGTTCGTCTTAGCGCAATACCTGGCTGCAAACTCCGCTCCCCATCTCCCTCGCCGTGCGCTACAACTATCGGTGATGCCGCCGTTCAACCGTCGCACGTTCCTGGCAGGCTCCGCCGTGGTAGCGGTGCCTCTCATTCCCGCGGTCGCCGAGCCCGAAACCAAACGCAATCTGCTCGCCTCGGCATGGCCGGCCGATCGCATAGTCAATGCCCTCATGTCGCGCGACCGCTTCCATCCGTACCCGGCCGCCGCCGTGCGCGAGGCCTGGGACGTGTTGCCTGCCGATGCCCGCGCCACGCTGGTGCAGTCAGGCGAACGCCAACTCAAGACGCCGTGGGAAGTGCTGCCCGCCACGCTCGCCATCGAGTTCCAGCGCAACGGCAACCGCTCCCACTACGAAGCCCTTCGCGACCGCCGCCGCAAGAAGCTGCAGGAGCTGGTAATCGCCGAATGTGTCGAAGCCAAGGGCCGGTTCGTGGACGAAATCGCCAACGGCATCTGGCTCACCTGCGAAGAGACCTTCTGGGGGGTCCCGGCGCACCTGGGCGCGCAGAAGGCCGGTGTCGGGTTGCCCGATGCATCTGAGCCGATTGTCGACCTCTTCGCCGCGGAGACCGCCAACCTGCTGTCGTGGACCGCCTATTTGCTTACGCCCCAGCTCGCTGCGGTTTCCAAGTTGATCCCGGACCGCATCCGCCTGGAGACGGACCGCCGCGTCCTCACTCCGTGCCTGACGCGCGAAGATTTCGGCTGGATGGGTTTCCGCGGCGGGCCGCCCAACAACTGGAATCCCTGGATCGGCTCCAACTGGCTTACCGCGGCGCTGCTGTTAGAGTCCGATGAGACCCGGCGCCAGGCCGCCGTGTCCAAAATCCTGCGCTGCCTGGACAACTTCTTGAACGGGTACGCCGACGATGGCGGCTGCGACGAAGGCCCGGGCTACTGGGGCCGCGCCGGCGCGTCGCTCTTCGATTGCCTCGACCTGCTGCACGAAGCCTCGGCCGGCGCGCTCGACGGTTTCACTCTGCCGCTGGTGCACCAGATCGGCCTGTACATCTGCCGCGCCCACATTCACGATGAGTGGTACACCAATTTCGCCGATGCCCCGGCGCGGGTCAGCCTCAATGGCGATCTGGTCTACCGTTTCGGCAAGCGCCTGCGGGATGAACAAATGATGGCGCACGGCGCCTTCGCCGCCTTCCTGCGCGATTCGGGCGGCATCCCCGGCGACAGCATCGGCCGCCAGTTGCCGGCGCTGTTCAACCTGGCCACGCTGCGGCGGGCGCCGCGCGCCCAGGCTTTGATCCGCGACACCTGGCTGCCCGGCGTGCAGGTGATGGCGGCGCGCATCAGGCCCGATTCCGCCCAAGGCCTGTATCTGGCCGCGCAGGGCGGCCACAATGCCGAGAGCCACAATCACAACGACGTCGGCAACTTCCTGGTGTACTCCAACGGGTTTCCCGCCATCATCGATGTGGGAGTCGAGACCTACACTGCCAAGACCTTCAGCTCGAAACGGTACGAGATCTGGACCATGCAGTCGGCCTGGCACAACTGCCCCACCATCGATGGCGTGATGCAGTCCGCGGGCCGCCAGTTCGCCGCCAGCGATGTAGCCTATCACGCCGGCGATGCCGCCGCCGAGTTTCGGCTCGACCTGGCCCACGCGTATCCGCCGGAAGCCCACCTGGACTCCTGGCGGCGCACTCTGAGGCTGGACCGCGCCAACAACGAAATCGAACTTACCGACGACTACCGCCTCAAACACGCGGCCAAAGAGATCACCCTGACCCTGATGTCCGCCGGCAAGGTGACCGGGGAAGGCGCCGGCGTGCTGTCGCTCGCGGTCGCGCCGGGCAACCAGGTGAAGGTGCTGTACGACGCCCAGGCGTTCACCTCGACGGTGGAAGAGATTCAGCTCGAGGATGCGCGCCTGCGCAGTTCGTGGGGCGGCCGCATCTACCGCGTGCTGCTGCATGCGCCGAATCCAAAGCTTGCAGGCAGTTGGAAAATCAAGTTCGTTGGGCAGCCAATCGCGGCGGCAGCCGCCCGTTAGGCGGCGGATTCGGGTCGCGCGCCCTACTGCATTCTCTTCACCACGCGGATCTCGAACAGCTTCGGCCAGCGCTTGCCGGTTACGAAAAGCCGGTCGCCCTTGGCATCGTAAGCGATCCCGTTGAGCACATCGGTGCGCTGCGGGATGTAGTCCTGCGGGCTCAGCAGACCGTGCAGATCGATCCACCCGGTGACTTTGCCCGTTTTGGGGTCGATACGCGCCACCCGTTCCGTCTGCCAGACATTGGCGTAGATCTCGCCCTTGACCCACTCGAGCTCGTTAAGGTCGGCGACGGGCTGTCCGTCGGCCGTGACGGTGATGCGTCCCGTCTCCTTCAAAGTCTCGGGATCCCAGAACCGGAGCTGCGCCGAGCCGTCGCTCATGATGATCCGCCTACCGTCCTGGGTGAGCCCCCAACCTTCCCCGGGATATTCGAACTGACCCTTCGGCTCAAAGGTGGCCAGGTCGTAAATGAAACCCGCCTGGGCCTTCCAGGTCAGTTCGAGCAGCCGGCCCTTCCAGTTGATGATGCCTTCGCCGAAGTACTGCTCCGGGACATTGCGCTTCTGCAGCACCTCGCCGGTCTCCAGCTTCACCTTGCGGATGGTGGACTCGCCTTCGAGGCCCGTACCCTCGTAGAGGACGCCATCCAGGTACAGCAGGCCCTGAGTGAAAGCGTCGGGGTCGTGATGATAGGTGTGGATCACCTCGTAGCTGTACTCGGCAATGGCGCCTGCCTGGGAAGCAGGCCCGCAAGCGCAGGCGGCCAGCGCCGTCAGCAGGATCAAGGACCGCATGTTTCTCAGTACAGCGTACCACCGTCGGCCTGAGAACTGGATCAAGTCGGCCGGCCGCGACAAAAAAGTGGAAGCCCGTGCAGAACCCCCGAAAAACCACTCTAATCTGAGCGTAGTAGTACGGCGAAACCTTAGCCGCCTTCGCTGCCAAAGGCCTCCTGGCCTGCGCAGGCGGCCATGCTCAGAACAGTTCCAGCGCCTCCTTGATGGCGCGTTCGACTCTTCGCAGAGTGTCCAGGCTGACCGCACCGAGCGGAGGATAGACCGCGTATTTCTTCTCGACGGTCGTGACCTGATCGCACTTGGCCCACGAATCCCGCGCGAGACCGGCCTCGCCCAGAGAGAGCTTCGGACGCATCGTAAACGTTCTGTGTTCCACAGATGAGATAGGCGCCACGCAAACGTCCAGCGCATAGCGATTCAGCGCATCGCTGGAGACTACTAGCGCCGGCCGTTCTTTGTCGAGCGAGAAGAGGCAAACCTCACCGCGTTTTGGAAACCAACCGCTGGGCCGGGTTGCCCGTTTCCAAGCCATCAGTCGCGGGCCCAGGACTTAAGGCTGGCCTTCCGAAAGGCTTCGCGTTCCTCGGGGCCTTCCGGCATCGACTCGAAGAAACTCGCGGCTTCGTGTTCCAGCGCGGCTCTCCTTTCCATCTCCAGAGCCACATGGAGAAGGTGGTTCACCCGCGCGCTCTCCGAAAGGGCGCCTTTACTGCGGCGGATCTTGGCAAGAACCTCCTTGTCGAGCGAAAAGGTCTTCGTAATCTTTGTCGCCGTTCGCATGCGCTACAAATATTCCTCATAGGAATTCTAGCAGGTTTTATTGTAGCAAACTTTCTACTTTTATGTCGCGCACCCATGTCGGTCGCCAGCAGCCACCCGCCATCGTTTTTCCCGCGGGCAATAACCAGATGTCTCGCCCGTCGGAGGTGGCCCGGCGCAAAAACTCACGATACGCGGGGTGGACGGCCGAAGCGCTCACTGATCCGGCCGATTTCCATTTCGAGCTTCCGCTCCAATGTGTCCTGAGAGTCCCAGAAATGCGTGGGTACATCGAATACGTCAAAAGGCAGAGCCGTGCCTTCAAACGCCGTAGTCACGATTTCCTTGCCCAGGGCCTGAGCATAGCCGAGCTCGTAATATACATTTGGTGTCGGGTCGCTCACGTCGGCGATAATGAAGGCTGACTTGCGTATCGCGCTGGTGATGTTTGGGATGATGCGTTGTCTGGACTCGAGGTGTTCATCGACCTTGAAAGCCCTGAAGCCTTTGGCCTGACAAACTCGACGGAACGTATTATAAGCGTCCCTGAGATGACCTTTGTCGGCGAAGGACATCACCACGAATACGTCGGTCGGCGTGATCATCCGCTCAGCCAGCGAGATGACGTCCTTCGCGAAAGCCGCTAAAGTATCCGGGGCCCAATTCGGCAACAGTCTGTTCAGAATCCCGAACTCATCTACTGGGAGGCGGGCGGAGTACCGGCGTTCGAAGCTCGACAATTCATCCTCAAAAATCTCGGCGGCAGCCAGCCCGAGCGCAGCCACAGGCACCAGAGGCTTGTTTGCAATACGGGCCCAACTGGCCGCGTAATGAGTTCCGTCCGATCCTCCGATGATGACCACCACATCTGCTTCTTGGACAGGCTCGGGAAATACAAAACCGCGAGGAACGTGGCTCCAGTCGCCGACCCTTGACCTGAGAATCTCACCGGCCGTATGCGATGGGGCGGTGGTCTCGGTAACCCAGGAGCGGACCACCCGGCGCGGGTCCAGTTTCTGCTCCAAGGCGGCGCGAGCGGCAGCGTTCGCAAGTTCGGCATCGAGGCTGGACCTGCAGCCTCCGAGCAAGACGTGACCCCGAGCCACGATCTCGCGGCCGATCAGGGCGGCGAATTGCTTTCGGGCTGCGTTAGATTCCGCAAGCTCTTCCTGTACCGAGATCCCTCCAGCCACTAGTATTTTTGCCATTTCAACTGCATCTTACCGCAGCCGCTAAAATCCCGAACCGAGGACTGGCGCCGCCCCTTTTCACTCCCCGAACCGCGCCGCCCTTCGCTCCGGCCCCAGCGCCGTGGTGGCCGCCGCCAGCAGGAACACCGTCACCGCCGTAGCCGCCATGGCGATGGCGTAACTCGTGCGGTGCGCGAACACCGCTTCGATGTAGCTCACCGAACTGGCCAGCAGCACGCCGCACTGGTAACCAAAGCCCGGCAGAAAGCCGCGCACCGAATCGGGCGACAGTTCCGTGAGGTGCGCCGGAATCACTCCCCACGCGCCCTGCACCAGGAACTGCATCAGGAACGCGCCCACCACCAGCAGAGACAGCGACGGCGCGAAGGCCCACAGCGGAACCACCAAAGTGGCCAGCAACAGCGCGGTTACCATCGACCGCCGCCGCCCGAACCGGTCGGACATCCAACCGCAGAGCGTGCCCCCCAGGATCGCACCCACCATCGAACACGCCGTCACCGTCGACCGTTGGGACACGCCGAAATGCCATTGCCGCTCCAGAAACGTCGGGTACATGTCCTGCGTGCCGTGCGCCGCGAAGTTCATGGCCATCATCAGCAGCGCGATATACAGGAAGAGTTTCCAATGCGAAACAATCGCCCGGCCCAGGTGGCCCCAGGTCTCTTGGCGCGTCCGTTGCCATACCTCCGACTCCTTCACGCGTACGCGTACGAACAATGCCAGCAGCGCGGGCAGCCCGCCGATAAAGAACAGAGGACGCCAACCGAGTCGCTCGAATAGCACCAGATAGCACATCGCCGCCAGTAGATACCCGGTGGCGTACCCCTGCTGGAGGAATCCCGAGAGCACTCCGCGCAGCCGCGGCGGCACTTTCTCCATGGCGAGCGACGCACCCACGCCCCACTCGCCGCCCATCCCCACGCCAAACAGCGCGCGCAGCACCATGAACGTGGTGTAGCTCGGCGCCAGACCCGAAGCCACTTCCACGATCGAGTAAAAGACCAGGTCGATCATCAGCGGCAACCGCCGTCCATAGCGGTCCGCCAGCAACCCAAAGAGAAACGCGCCCAACGGACGGAAGGCCAGCGTCGCCAAGGTAGCCAGCGCCATCTCCGCATCGGTCTTGTGGAACTCGCGCCCGATGGCCGTCAGGCACATCACCACCAGAAAGAAATCGAATGCATCCAGCGTCCATCCCAGGTATCCCGCCAGCAACGCGGAACGATGGTCGCTGGCGCCGGTGGAGGCGGCCTTCCCGGTTCCCGAAGTGGTCACGCTCCGCCATGGTAACCCAGTTGGCGGCGGCAATGTGCCTCCCTTGGATTTTGGAACTCGCGCGCCGGTTGACCGGAATCACACCTAGAGCCGATGCTCAGCCTCGTAACGCAGAAGCCATCTGAACCACCAGATTACGGCGCCGAACTCATGCTGCGCGTCAAGGCGGGCGATCGCGCCAGCTTCGGGCTGCTTCTTGACCTGTACCATTCGCCCATTGTTCGATTCCTCTACCGGAAGGTGCAGAACCAGGCGTTGGCCGAGGAACTGGCCCAGGAGGTTTTCCTCCGCGTCTACCGGGCCCGCGCCACCTATGAACCCACGGCGCGATTCAACAAGTGGATCTATCAGATCGCCGCGCGCTTGGGCTCCAACTCGCGCCGCGACCGCAAGCACGAACGGTTGCAGGAGAGCCTGGACGATCGCGGCGCCGGCAAACGCATGCTGCAAGTTTCGGACCGGCATCTCTCCATAGAGCAGTATCTGGTCAGGCGTTCGAAGCTCGACGAGGTGCGCCGCGCCGTGCAATTGCTGCCCGCCAAGCAGCGGGCGGTAGTGGAGATGCACAAATTCGCCGAAATGGAGTACGCCCAGATCGCCAGCGTGCTGCATTGCTCCGTGCCCGCCGTGAAATCGCTGATGTTCCGCGCGCACGAAACCCTGCGGACGTTGCTCGTGCATATGGCCGCCTGAAGCCACGGAACTTTTCCTTGCGGCGTTCGTCAGAACCTGGAAGGAGATGTCTGTGAAATTCCGTGTAACCGCATTCTGGCTGGTCACCACCGCCGCTGTCGCCGGTGATGTCTCGGGCGACTGGGTGTTCACCGACCGCTATCTGGGAGAGTCAAGCTATTTCCATGCCACCTTCAAAGTCAGCGGCGGCAAGCTTACGGGCACGCTCAACAATCTCCAGTTGGAAGGCGCCGTCACGGGCGACGAGGTAACGTTCACCGCCAGGCGGCCGAACGGGAACCGTGCCGGCGAGTTCAAGGGTTCGCTGAGGGGCGAAGAGCTTTCGGGCAGCGGCGTGTGGCGTGAGAATCAAGAGGTCACCTGGACCGCCCGGCGCCCGACCCCAACGCCGGCCCAGCCCAAGGTGTACGATTTCGAACCAAAGCAGTTTCACCGCCTCTTCTCGGATGCGATTCCGCCGGTGCTCCACATCTTCCCCGGCGATACCGTGCGGACGTGGACCGTCGATGCCGGCGGCGTCGATAGCCAGGGGGTGCACCGCTCGCTGGGAGGCAATCCCGAGACCGGACCTTTCTATGTGGAAGGCGCGCTGCCGGGCGACACCCTCGTGGTCAAGCTCAACCGCGTCCGGCTGAATCGCGACTCGGCCGGCAGCGGCGACCAGATCGTGCCCTCGGCGCTGAATCCTGGCTATCTGGAGCGCACCAAGTACAACGACAAGTTCGACAGCAACTGGGCGATCGATCAGGAACACGGCGTGGCGCGCCTCAAGCATCCCAGCGAGCACCTCAAGAACTACACGGTGAAGCTGCAACCCATGCTGGGCTGCGTCGCCGTGGCGCCTCCGGCCCACCAGGCCATGCGTACCGGCTTTCTCGGCCCTTACGGCGGCAATATGGACTACAACCAGATGCGCGAGGGGACCACCCTCTACCTCCCGGTGTTTGCGCCCGGCGCCTTGCTGTTTCTCGGTGACGGCCACGCCGCGCAAGGGGACGGCGAACTGACCGGCGATGCCCTGGAAACGTCCATGCAGGTGGAATTCACGGTGGGCCTGGTGCAGGGCCAGTCCACCAACTACCCGCGCGCGGAGAACGACGAGTACCTGATGTCGCTCGGCATCGGCAACTCCCTCAGCGACGCCGTGCAGGTCTCCACTACCCAACTCGTCGCCTGGCTGGAGAAGGACTACAAGCTGGAACCGAACGAGACCGCGATTGTACTGGGCACCGCCGTGCAGTACAACATCGCGGAGCTGGTCGATCCGCTGGTGCACGTCGTGGCGAAAATTCGCAAGGACGCCCTCGCCGGCTTGAAGTGAAATAGCGTCTAATTTTCATCGCTCCCCTCCATTCGGTCGCTTCGAATACCTGGCTTGCGGGTGCTGAAACGAATTCGGGATGTCGCAGATGGGGACAGCCCTTATCCCTCCCATAGGCGTTAAAATAGGCTACCAGTAAGTCCAGTGATGCTTTCCGCTGGAGATGATCGCCTATCTCCGCCTCTGCGGCCGAACCTCGGTCCACGCATCCGATCACGTGTCTCCCTATTTCCTTCCAACCGCCTGTCTGAAATCGAGTCCGGCCGTTCCTGATGTGTTTGTAGGATTCCAACATTCCCATGTACGTGGCCGGCGCCGCTCGCCCCTATCGCGAACCTACACGCCGTTTCCTGGAACGGGTTCAGAGCACCGAAGTTCTCCAGGAAGTATCGCAACTCCTCCCTGCGTCGGCTGGACCTCGCACACGATGTCTATGACCTGTTCGTCCAGATCTGCCCAGTGACCCTCAGCGTAACGTTGGCGGAAACGGACTGGGCCCGCGATCTGGTGCCGGGGATTCGCCGCCTGAAGATCCAATGGAACGCGCCCTTAGCCACACAGGCAGGAATGCCCGTGCTGCTGCTACGATGGAATCTCAGCCCCCAAATTCAGCACTATGCCCGAAAAGCCCTACGACCACAACCACATCGAGCTCAAGTGGCACGAGCGATGGCAGGACGCAGCCTTCTACCAGGCCGAAGAGAAGTCCGCCCGGCCGAAGTTTTACGTGCTCGAAATGCTGCCGTACCCCAGCGGCACGCTGCACATCGGCCACATCCGAAATTACTCGATTGGCGACGCGCTTGCGCGCTACAAATGGATGCGCGGTTTCAACGTCCTGCATCCCATGGGCTGGGATGCGTTCGGGCTGCCCGCCGAAAATGCCGCCATCGCCAATAAACGGCCGCCGCGCGAATATACGCTGCACAACATCGCGGCAATGAAGAAGACGCACCGCCGCTTCGCCTTCAGCTACGATTGGGACCGCGAAGTCTCCACCTGCGAACCCGAGTACTATCGCTGGAATCAGTGGTTCTTCCTCAAAATGCTCGAGCGCGGCCTCGCCTACCGCAAGAAGGCGCTGGTCAACTGGTGCCCCAAATGCGCTACCGTGCTCGCCAACGAACAGGTCGTGGAAGGCTGCTGCTGGCGTCACGAAGACACGCCCGTGGAGCAGCGCGCTCTCGAGCAGTGGTTTCTCAAGATCACCGATTACGCCGACGAACTGCTCAACGAAATGGACCGCCTCGAAGGCGGCTGGCCTGAGCGGGTGCTGACCATGCAGCGCAACTGGATCGGCCGTTCCGAAGGCACCGAGGTCGATTTCACGCTGGCGGGCACCGGCCAGCCGATCCGCGTCTTCACCACGCGCGTCGACACCATTTACGGCGCCACGTGCGTCATCCTCGCGCCCGGCCATGAGCTCAACCGGGCGCTGCTCGACGCCGCGGGCCAGGCCTGCGCCAAGGCCATGATCGATGAGGCCGCCAACAAGGATCCTGGCGATATCGAAAAGGAAGGCTTCTTCACCGGCCACTACGCCATCAACCCTTACAGCGGCGAGCAGGTCCCGATCTGGGTCGCCAACTTCGTTCTGATGGGCTACGGCACCGGCGCGATCATGGCCGTGCCAGCGCACGATGAGCGCGACTTCGAATTCTGCCGCAAGTACGGCATCGCCGTGCGGCCGGTCATCCGGCCCATCGATGGCGAACTCGCGGCCGAACCCGGCTTGAAGGATGCCTTCACCGACTACGGCGTCGTGGAAAACTCCGGCCCTTGGTCCGGTCTCGCCAGCGCCGAGGCTCGCCGCAAAATGAGCGCCTACGCGGAGGAACACGGCTTCGGCAAGGCCGCCGTTACTTTCCGCATCAAGGATTGGGGCATCTCGCGCCAGCGGTACTGGGGCACTCCGATCCCCGTCATTCACTGCCCGCGCGACGGAGTGGTTCCGGTGCCTGAGGACCAGCTCCCCGTCATCCTGCCGGACCGCATCGATATCACCGGCACCGGCCTCTCGCCGCTCGAAGGCGTTCCGGCCTTCGTCAACGTCGCCTGCCCGAATTGCGGCGGCGCGGCCCGGCGCGAGACCGATACCATGGACACGTTCATCGACAGCTCCTGGTATTTCTACCGCTACTGCGACCCGCACAACAGCAGCGCGCCCTTCGATTCGGCCAAGATCGCCTACTGGTTCGAGATCGACCAGTACATCGGCGGTGTCGAGCACGCCATTCTCCACCTGATCTACTCGCGCTTCTTCACCAAGGTGATGCGCGACATCGGCCTGATTCAAAACAGCGAGCCCGTCAGGCGTCTCTTCACCCAGGGCATGGTGATTGCCGAGGGTGCCAAGATGTCGAAATCGAGGGGCAACGTGGTGGGTGCCGATGTGCTGGCCGAAAGATTCGGCGCCGATACCGCCCGCATGTTCGTGCTCTTCGCCGGCCCGCCCGAGAAAGAAGTGGACTGGCGATCGGAAGGCGCCGAGGGCATCTATCGCTTCCTCGGCCGCGTCTACCGCTTTGCCACACGGAACGTGCCGCCGCAGCCGCGCTCGGGCGAGGCCGACCGCAAGGCGCTGCGCAAACTGCACCAGACGGTTCGCAAGGTGACGGAAGACTTCGAGACCCGCTGGCACTTCAACACCTGTATCGCCTCCATCATGGAGTTGGTCAACGCGCTCTACGACGAAGAGCCGAGTATAGGGGCCGCCGCGATGGCCGAAATCCTGGAGAAGCTTGCCCTGCTGCTGGCGCCCTTCGCCGTTTATCTCTCCCAGGAGATCTGGGAGGAACTCGGCCACGAAGGCCCGGTGTTCCGCCAGAACTGGCCCGGCTACGACCCCGAACTGGCCAAAGAGGACGAAGCTGAAATCGTGGTGCAGGTCAACGGCAAGCTCCGATCCCGGTTCTTCGCCCCGTTTGGCACGCCGAAAGAAGAACTCGAAGCCCGCGCTTTGGCGGACGAGAAGGTGAAACCCTTCCTCGAAGGCAAGCAGGTGGTGAAGATCGTCACCGTGCCCGACAAGCTGGTGAATATCGTGGTGAAATAGCGCGGCTGGCTAACCCAGCCGGCTAGCCACCCCGTCAAAACACCTTCAGCCGCAAGAACTTCTTCGGGTTCTCCCGAAACTCCTTCGTTTGACGCTGGATCTCCTTCGCCGCGCCATTCAGGCTTTCGTAGACTTCCGCGGTGAGCATCGGCGGCGTTGCATTGAATTCGTCGACCCGACGAACCAATGTTTGTACTTGCCGGTTCCAGTCGTTGTAAGCCTGCTCCGTCGTCATCATCGGCTGCTTGCGCAGATCCGTAACCGCGCTCCGCAGCTTTGCCACGCGGTCCCGAAATTCCTGGTATTGCGCCGGGTCGCGCAGCCATGGTCCGGCGCTGCCCTGGCCGGCTTGCCACTGCGCCAGCCGGTTGTCCAGCGCGGCCAGCGGAGCGTGAATCTGCTGATACAGCCGGTCGGTGTACAACTCGCGGCCCACTGCGCTTTCAGTATTGGCTACCGCTTTCACGCCGCGCTCGATCCCGTCAACCCGCCCGAGCAGCGACCGATACATCTGGTCGCCCTTGACGAATTGTCCCACCAGGCTCTTGCCTTCCTCGATGTCCCGGATCACCGCGTCAATGGCATCCACCTGCTTCTTGAATTGCTTGACGTCCTGTGTCTTCAGCAGCTCTTCCGCGCCCTTATAGGGGATTTCGTCGTTTGGCGCCACGTGGTCGGGGCGCTTGCCTGCGTTGATCGCCACGTACTTATCCCCGATCGCGGTATCCGAAGCCACTTGCGCGGTCGAATCCGGCGCGATGGTTGGCAGGCGATCCCGCTCGATCGTCATCGTCACCTTCACGGTTCGGTTAGGCTCCTTGGAACCCGACAGTTCCACCCGGGCCACCTTACCGACACCGATCCCATTGACCCGCACCGGCAATCCGGGAAGCACTCCCGTGGCGTCCGGAAGGTACAGGAAGAGTGTCGATTTGGGCTCGAACAGAGTACCGCCTGTCAGCAGGAACGCCAGGGTGCTTAGTATCAGGACCGCCACCATGCTGACGGCGATCACCCTGAATTTCGCCCAGGAAACGCGTTGCGGCGATGGCATTTATTCGGATTGTACCGCGCCGGCGGAGCCTGACAATGCTGAGCTGAAACGCGCGGCTCTCGATCCGTTGCCGGCGATGTGCCGAATGCCTGAGGCCCCGTCGTTCGTGCTTTGCCGGGTTGCCGTGGCGCCGAGGCGCCTCTCTTACTCCACCCGCACCCTCGCCAGCGAACCGCTCATTCGCATTTCCTTGCTTCCGTTGGTGAGTTGGATGACCAGGCGGCCATCCTGCTGGGTGGCGCCGTGGCCGGTGTAGGTTTCGTCGTCGGTGCGCAGGTTGAGACTGGTCAGGCGGAGCCGTGGGAACGATTGCCACCATGCCAGGTCAAAGGCTCCGCCGACGCTGCGTAACGGGGCGAACGTTCCCAAGTCCAGACCCGCGCCGCGGAAGGTGCCTTCCGAAGTCAGGTTGGTCAGCAGTTGGCCGCCGGTGCCGAAGGTCTGGAGCGTACCTTCGGCGTCGAGTTTGCCGGATTGCCAGGCCGCTCCCTTCACCTGGGCAGTGAGCCGGTAGGACGGCCGCGAGCCAAGCAGATTCACGTCGAGTCTGCCGGTCACGGCGGCGCCATCCAGCTTGGCCTGCAGGCCTTCCAGTTGGACCCGAGTTACGTCCCAGAGCAGCCGGGCGCGCACGTTCCCCAAGGTGGCTCCAGCCAGGGCCAGGCTGTCAATCTGCAGCGTGCCCTCCACCTCGCGCTGCTTGAGCCAGTCGGTCACCAAGGCCCTGCCGAGCACGCGCAGCAGCAGGTTATTGCTGCGGCGGAGCGTGGGCATCAGTTCGGCTTCGAGATCGGCGGCGTCCACCTCCGCGGCGCGCAACCGGAGCTTGTGAGGCCGTGGAAGGCCGGGTTCGTAGCGGTAGTCGCCGGTGAAATCGATGCTGCCCGCGATGGCGTCGATGCGGTCCACCACCAGGCGGTCGCCGTCGATTTGGGCACGCGCCGACGTAAGCTGCAGCGGATCGGCCAGGCCCGGAACCTGGATCTCCGCCCCGGCGATTGACAGCCGGCCTGTCCAACCACGCGCCACGGCGTCGCGATGGTAATGCAGATCGCCGCTCCAAACGCCCGCCCGAACCTGTTCGAGCCAAGGCACGGCGGCCATCGCCACCTGGGCCCGGAACGAAGACACTTTCATGGCGTCGGCGGACACGGTGAGGTCGAGAGTTTCGGTGTCGAGCGCGTAGTCGGCCTCCAGGCGCGCCTGGTCGCCGCCGGAGGTCTTGACCAGCGCGGGCGACAGGTGGGCATGGCCGTGATCGAAAACCAGGTGGGCCTGTTCGAAGCGGACCGGCGGCGAATCGGGAATGGTGAGCGCGCCATCGTGGAAAGCCAGTTGGCCCTGGAAACTGCCCTGCCCGGAGTAGCCGATGGCGCCATCCAGGGAGCCGGCGATCCGGAGCCTGGGCGGAAACGGCGCGCCCATGTGCCGCGCCAGGTCCATGAGCGGCTCGACGGGAAAGTGGTTCCAGTTGGCGGCCACGGCCCAGTGCGGTTGGGTCAGATAGTCGGATGCGCGAAAGTGCACGGAAAGCGGCAGCGGCGTATTTCCCGCCGTGCTGGAGTGCACTTCAATCTGCTGCGCGATCAGATCGATGCGGCCGCGGATGTCGATCGGCCAGCCCGAATCGGTAGTGGGTAACAGGTCCCAGCGGTGGACGTCCTGAATATTCAGGCGTCCGCTGATTCCGATGTTCTGGAGCGGTCCGGCGAGGTGCAGCAGCGAGGAAATCGTCCCATGGACGCCGCCTTCCTCCCCGCGCAGCAGAGCGGTCACTTCACCGAGACCGGTGCGATCCACCTGAAGATTGAGATCCACGACCTGCAGCGCACCGTACCAGCGGCCCTTGAGGGTGAACGAACCCAGGCCCTGCTGCGGCCGGTCCGTGCGCGCGGGTTTGGCCGAACAGACGATGCGCCAGTCGCGGCCCAACCCGCCCGAGGGGGAAATGTCAAGGTCGGTCTCGGTCAGATAAAACACCGACTTGGTGTCGCCGAATTTGAAATGAATGCGGCTGTTGCGCACGTGGATGGCGGGCGCGGAGCGGATGACCGATTGATTGACGAAGGAGGCGAAGTTCCAGCGGCCCCATTCCTCCGCCGGACCGGACTTGGTGAGGTTGATGCTGGCCTCGTCCAAGTGGATGGAAGCGATTTCGAACCGGCCACCCAAAAGCGACCAGATGCTGGGTGAGACTTCCAGGCTGCCAGGCGGCTCGATATAGGCGACGGGTTCGATACCGATGGAAGGGTCCTCATGGATGATCACGCGATCCACCACGAAACTGGGGCCTCTGAGGAGACTGAAGCGCACGTTGCCGAGCTCGACGCGCCGTCCCAGCGCACGTTGCAGCGACGCCTGCAGGCGTTTGCCGTACCGGTCGGCGGTGACGTACGGAGCGCCCAGCGCTCCCAGCAGGAGGAGCACAACGGCCGCGGCCAGGATCCGGAGAACGCGGCGGCGCCAGGTCTTCATACGGCGGCTCCGGTGAGTCTTCTATAGGCCGCGGCGTCGTCGATGTCGGCCAGGATGCCGGGGTCGGCGGTGTCGAGAAATTCGGTTACGGCGGCGTGGCGACGCACCACCTCGCGCGCTGCGCCGGTTTCGGGAAGCGCCAGAAATTCGGGGATGAGCTCACGCGAAAACCAGATGGGGTGGCCGCGCCGGCCTTCGAAACGAGGCACGCGGATCAATGGGGCACCCTCGGCGCGCGGCGGAGCCAGCAAGGCATCGAGAGTCGCCGGCGAAACCGCGGGATGGTCCACCAGGGTAAACAGCACGCCTTCGGCTTCGGCAGGCACTGCGCGCAGCCCGCACTGCAGCGACGTGGTCATGCCGGCCGGCCAGTTGGGGTTTACGACGAAGCGCGCGGGCCTGGTGGCGCGGGCGCGGATGACTTCGGCGCCGGCGCCCAGCACTACGATGACCGGGACGCAGCGTTCGGCCAACAGGCCGGCCAGCGTGTCCAGAAACGTCGCGCCGCGGTATTCGAGGAGCGCTTTCGGAGAACCCATGCGCCGCGATTCACCGGCGGCGAGGATGAGCCCGGCGGTCACTTCGAGAGCACGGCCAGGGCCTGGCCGCTGGCGAAGACCGACAGGGAGAGCGAGCGCCAGTTGGAAACTGCGTTGCGGCGGACCGCGATCATTTCGGCCGTCACCGAGATGGCGATCTCCTCGGGCGAAATGGCGCCGATATCCAGACCCATGGGCGCATGAACGCGGTCGAAAGCCGTGCGCGGAATGCCTTCCTTCTCCAGTTCGCGCACCACGTTCAGCACTTTGCGCTTACTGCCGATCATGGCGATGTAGCGCGCCGGGGTGGCGATGGCCAGTTTGAGCACGCGCATATCGTCGCGATGGCCGCGGGTGACGATGATGACGTAGCTGGTCTCGTTGATGGGCAGGTTCGGAAAGACATCTTCGTACTCGGCGGCGTGGACGGCTTCGGCCTCGGGAAAGCGCTCGCGGTTGGCGAAGCTCTCGCGATTGTCGATCACCACGGCTGCGAACCCGGCGAGAGCGGCGACTTTCGAAAGGCTCTTGGAGATGTGGCCGGCGCCGAAGATGTAGGCGTGGGGGATGGGCAGCACCGGTTCCACGAAGACGTCGAGCTGGCCTCCGCAGATGAGGCCGTTGTCGTACGCTGCGTCCTGCCCCAGGTTGAAAGTGAGGTGCTTGGGTTTTTCCGTTTCGATCACCTCCCGGGCGGCGTTCCAGACCTCGGCTTCCACGCAACCGCCGCCGATGGTGCCGGCCATGGAGCCATCCTCGCGCACCAGCAGCTTGGCGCTCTCGTAGCTCGGGATGGATCCGCGCACCTCGACGATGGTGGCCAGAGCGCACTTCTGTCCCAGGCTGCGAAGCCGCACTAACTCCTCGTAAACGTCCATTCCGTTGACGATTATAGCGTGCGGAGCGGAGGCCTGCCTCGCCCAGCCTACGGTTTCCCCAGTTCCACCGTGTCGCCGACGGAGATCCGGCCCGGCGCCACCACATAACAGTTCAGCCCAAGCCGGCTGTCAAACTCCTTTTGAATGCGCCGTAACACACCCAGGTCCTGCTGGCCGGAATCCGGGTCGAAAGTCGTCATGATGCAGCGGGTGCGCAGGTCTTCCATCGCGATGGTCGCCGAACCGATCCTCAAGTGAGCGCCTTCCCATTGGCGTTCGTTGAGACCCGGCACGCCACCAATCACAAGATTCGGCCGAAAACGCCGGCGGTCGTAGCCAACCGCCGTGAGCATTCCGTCGGTGGCGATCAACAGCGGCAGGATGTCAAACCGGTGCTCGGCATCGCTCTCGACCAGCCGGGTTCCGGCTCCCGCCGCCGCCTCCACGTCGCGCGCCACCTCAGGAGCGTTCCAAGGCCGTCCGTCTACCAGGACCTGATTTCCAGGGCCGAGCGTGGCGCGATGGCGAAGCAGCAAGGGCCGCGTCCGCGCGGTGACGATACGTCCGCCGCCGTTCCGGACTTGCACGATGCGGTCGCCGGCGACGCCGGACTCTGTCAAGTCAGCCGTCTCCAGAGACTCGCCAGCCATCGACTTGACGGGATAGCGCCAGATCTCTTGTACCCACATATCAGGTACTGATGCCGGATACCAGGTTCCGGATGCCGGCGCCGCTACCGGGAAACGAGCTTGCCAAAATCAGCCAGCAACTGGTACTTGTTCAGCCAGGTGGTGTAGCAGATGCCCTGGGCGTTGGGAGTCTTTTCGAGTTCCTCGAGCCAGCCGCGCGTGTTGTCGAGCGTGTCGGCATCGTAATAAGCCCCACCGAGCGTGCGGAAGCCGAGTTTGGAGAAAAAGGGCAGGCTCAAGGCGCGCCGTTCATAATACCAGGTCAGGATCCCCATCTCCTTCGGTATGTAATTCCAGGAGCCGGTGTAGTCGCCTTGGACCAGGTAGTAGTTGCCGTGGGCGTTGTGATTGGGATCGAGCATGTCGGACCACGCCCAGACGTCCACCTTGGGGTTGACCTCGCGCAGCATCTGGAACTGCCTGGTCAGGCACTCGCCCAGCAGTTGACTCATGTTGCGGCCGCGGCAGGCCTCGCAGGTACCGCCTTCGCGGATCTCGTCCATGCTGAGGACGTAGCGCGGCGGGGCCACCGCGGCGTGTATGCGCCGGGCCACGTCGCGCCAGATCTCGTAGGTCTTGGGCTCTCCCATGCAGATGGTGGTTTGGCCATCGTTGATGGAGAAGCCGTGATAATAGCCGACGCGCAGGCGTTCGCCGTCTTTGATTCGGCTGTTGGGAAGCAGGCGGATGGGTGGTCCGTCGTGGTCGAAACGGAAATTCAACTGCGAATCCACGATCCGGTCGTAGTCGCGTCCTTCCTCATAGACCGCCTTCCCGGATTCACTGCGAACAGTGATCGGAGTTCCAGGACGGCGCAGGACGTTCAACAGGCCGACCTCTTCGACGCGCACGCGATCCACCCACGCCTTGCCTGCCGTGGTATTGGGAGCACCGATGGAGATCTTCACCTTGTCGTACCACAGGCTGTTGAAGCCCCAGGTGACCTCGCGCCAATCCGTGGTGCCCGGCACGCGCGCGTTCCACGGCGTGAGATTTCGCTTATCCCCGGTGCGCACGTCGAGACGGAACGCGCCGGAACTGAAGGCCCGCGTGGCCGGCAGGCCTTCGGTCTTGGCACGGAAGCTAACCCGGTAGCAGCGGTAGGGTCGAACCACTACGTCACGCGTCCAGACACCTTCGACGGCGGGGCCTCCATCGGCGACGGGGACCTCGGGTTCAATCCGCGCTTCGCCATTCTTGGCCAGGTAGAGAGCGTCCCTCACGGGCAGGCCTTCCGCGAGATTCTTGTCGTGGGCCAGGACGGCGCCGCCGTAGCCGGCCGAGAAGACGCTTGGAATCAATTCCAGATGGTATTCCCGGAAGATCTCCTTCACCTTTTCGAGGCGTACCAGGTAATCGGGCGGCTGGATGTCGATCGAATCGAGGCCCGCGGCGAACAGGACGCCATTGAGGCCGCTCTCCGACGCGGTGCGGGCGATTTGGCGGATGTCCTCCAGGTCTTGATCGGACCGGAGCCCGCGCGAGAGGTAGACCCACCGGTGAGGAAGCGCCTTTTCAGCCGGCCAAACGAGACTCGCCAGGACCAGGATTGCAAAACACGATCTGCGCATGAGAAGATTATGACGCAGTGCCAGCGCCAATGCAGGCCTGTTTATCTTTTTAAAGCGGCCGGCGTCGCGGCGCGAGCACCGCGCATTTGGGCTATTTTGGCCCAAAAATCAGACCGTAAACGATTTAGAATCACCATGGATTGCACAGATTGGGCCAACCGTGGCCCAAAATCGGACCCGCCTGGCGCGGAGGCAGGCAGAGGGCGGTCGATGCTGGCGGGTGGATGCTGGCGGGTGGATTGACTCCGGCTCCCAGGGGTGATAGTTTGATTGCCAATCCATGAAGACCGCTCTATTTACGCTTCTGGCGATCACCCCGATATTCGCCCGCGAGCCATTGGCCGATCGCATCGTGCATACCGACCCCGCCAAATACCGGCCTTCGCCCTCCGTCCATCACGGTCCGGGACAACTAGACTACATGGCGCTGTTCGACCAGCATAGTCTTGACACCAATCTCTATTTTCTACATCGCGGCGTTATCGAGCCCAAGAGCGGGATCGGCCATCACTTCCACAACAACTGCGAGGAGATGTTCGTCATCCTCGACGGCGAAGCGCAATTCACGATCGACGGCCGAACTTCGTTGTTGAAGGGCCCCGCCGGCGCTCCTTGCCGCATGGGCCACTCGCACGCGATTTACAACCCGACGGACCGGCCGGTACAGTGGATGAACATCAACGTCTCGGCCCTGAAAGGCGAATACGACGCGTTCGATCTGATGGACGGCCGGGTGGACGTGGCGCTCGACAATATCCCCGTATTCATCACGATGAGCCTGGATCGGAGCCTCTTGCGTAACATCCAGGGCATGAACGGCGGAAAGGGAACCGCCCAATACCGCCGCGCTCTGGCGCCCAGCGTATTTGCGGGACCTTGGGCTTACGTGGACCATGTGGTGCTCCCGCCGGGTGGTTCGATCGGCTCGCACATGCATCGCGGCGTGGCGGAGTTCTACTACGTGATGAGCGGCCAAGGCACTGTATCGATGCTCAACCGCGGACAGAGCGAAAAAGCTCCTATACGCGCCGGCGATGCGATCCCCGTCCAACTGGGCGAGATGCACTCCTTCGAAAACACGGGGACCGACCCCCTGGAGTTCTTGGTGGCCGGTGTGGCGCGCGATGCACACAACAAAGAGGTCGACACCGCGGATGCCGCGCCGGGCGGCGGGCGCCGCGGGGCCAATCAGTAACGTCCGAGGGCCTCTCCTTCGACTTCAACGACATGGCGATGAAAGCTTGTCCGCTGGGTTTGAAGGAGCCATGATCATCGTGGCTGCCCTTGCAATTCTCCTCGAATCGATCCGGAAGTGGATGGCCGGGCTGGAGTTGGAGAACCAGGGAGCAGGCACGCCGCTGTTGGTTCTAGCGGGCATGGGCAATGCGGTCCCGGCTACTATCTCGTGCGTACCGGCCGAAGGACGAATTCGATCATTCTCGAGGCGGATGGAAAACACGTCTTGGCCGAGAGCTGGACCAGTGTTGGGTAGTGGGAGGGCTGGGGCTGGTGTGGCTAACGCACTGGAAACCATTCGATCCGCTGGCGGCAATTGCCGTTGCCATCAACATCCTCTGTTCGGCCGGACGCCTGGTCCGGCACTCGGCGCAGGACGGCCGGAAAATTCGAGACACTCTGGATGCACCTTTTGTTTCCCCGGCAGACGTCCGTGAGCGAGGCTCACCGTCTCCGGCAAACCGGCGTAATCACTACGGTTCCAATCAGGTTGATCGTCCGCATTGCGGTCCGTTGCCACGCAGGTGTTGGACCGGGACCGCGTGTCCCCAAGCAATGTCTTCCGGCGCTATGCCGAGGGCGGTGGCCAGGCTTTGGCGCTGTGAGGGACTGGGAGTATAGTTTCCGCTAACGATGGCCTTGACCAGTTTCGCATCCAATCCAGCGGCTGCGACGAGTTGACCAACGCCGATTCCGGCCTCTTCCATGTAGCGCGCTATAGGCTTCATGACGGCCGCCATCTTATCACTTTGCCGGGCAGGCGAGGATGCCTACCATACTGGTCCCGGTCGGGGCGCGGATCGGGTTCGCGATCTGCTGAAAGCCGGCCGCGCGGCAAAGCAAGGGTTTCGGTGCTACCGAAGCTTCCGAAGCGCTACCCGGGCACTCTCCAGGGTTTCGAACTTTTTGCAGAAGCAGAAACGCACCTGTTGGCTGCCGCCGCCGGAGCTGGCGTAAAAGCTGGAGCCAGGGACGGCCGCCACTCCCAGGTTTTCGATCAGGTGCTTGACAAACGCCACGTCGTCGGCAAAGCCGAAGGCGGAGACATCGGTCATCACGTAGTAAGCGCCCTTGGGCACGAAGCAGCGTAGGCCGGCGGATTCCAGGCTGGCCACAATGTGGTCGCGGCGGCCGCGGTATTCGGCCGAAAGGTGGTGGTAGTATTCGGGCCCCATCCCCAAAGCCATGACGCCGGCCTGTTGAAGGGGCGACGCCGCGCCGACGGTGAGGAAGTCGTGCACCTTCCGAATGGAATCGGTGAGATCCGGCGCGGCCAATACCCACCCCACGCGCCAACCGGTCACGGAATACGTCTTGCTCATACTGTTGACCAGGATGGAGCGGTCGCGCATCCCGGGCAACGAAATGATGGGGATGTGGGTAGCGCCGTCATACAGAATGTGCTCGTAGATTTCGTCGGTGATGGCCAGGGCGTCGAACTCCTCACAGAGGCTGGCAATGAATTCCAGTTCGTCGCGCGCGAAGACCTTGCCGGTAGGGTTGTTGGGCGTGTTGAGAACAATGGCCTTGGTGCGCGGCGTGAAGGCACGGCGCAGCTCGTCCCGGTCAAAACTCCAATCGGGAGCGCGCAGGCTGACGTAGCGGGTGGTGGCGCCGCAGAGTTGCGTATCCGGGCCATAGTTTTCGTAGAACGGCTCGAAGAGCACGATCTCATCGCCGGGGTCGATTACGGCCAGCATGGTGGCGATCATGCCCTCGGTGGCGCCGCAGCAGACGGCGATCTCGCGTTCGGGGTCGAAGTCGAGGCCGTACGTGCGCCGGTACTTGTTGGCGATGGCATCGCGGAAGGGTTTGGCGCCCCAGGTTATGGCGTACTGATTGATGTCGTCCGCGATGGCCGTGGCTGCGGCCTGTTTGAGCGCTTCGGGGGCGGGAAAATCGGGGAAGCCCTGGGCCAGGTTGATGGCTCCGTGACGTAACGCGAGGCGGGTCATTTCGCGGATGACCGATTCGGTAAATCGCAGAATGCGCCGGCTACGGAACCGGGAGCGCAGGGAAGTGGCGGAAGTGGACACCATTCGAGAGTATGAAAAGCCGGGGTGGGATGTAAAGTACGAGCGGCTGACCAAGGAGAATATCCCTTCCATACGTTCCATCGTTATCGTTCGTCAACCATTTCCGTACAGGAAGCGATACCTGCAAAAAATGGGGCGTTTCCGCGCCGAATTACGCCGGAATGTCTTGCAAAAATGAGCTACTGCTGTCAGACTACAAAACGATTAGCAAGTACGTTTTGGGAACTGTCCATTCAACTCACTGGGGAGTACGCCTTGTGGAACTGTCCGATCCGAACGTCGTCGCCGCCTTATTAGCTGGCATGGCGCGATCCAGCCGCCGGGCCTCGGAGAGACCCAACGCGGCGGCAGCGCCGCGCCCGTCAAGATCGTCTGGCCGGTACCGATGCACTTGCGGCCACTGTGCCCAGTGCAAGGACAATGAACGATGGGAGACCATCTTCAAAGCCAAGTTCGCCGATCCGCATTACTATCAGGATCGCCCTGTGAAGTACTCGTCGTCCCTGGGCTGGGCGCGATAATCTCATCGGCTCCGGCAGGCGCCTGCAGCAACGAACCGTCTTGGGCGTTGGTGTCAAATCAAAAGGCCCCGAGCTGGGTATCTCGGGGCCTGCACTCAGAGGGTTGGCGGTGGGAGGGGACTCACCGCCAAGGGATGCTGTCTGTGTTGTTCTGATAATAGCTGTTTCAGATCTGCTTGTCTAGTGTTTATCAATATTTTTTTGAATATATTTTTCGCCGCTTCTGGACAGGTATGGTGTCTGGGCGAAACTCGTTGAAACGAAAGGGCTTAGAGGCTCTTGCCTGCGGGTAGCGCCGGGAAACACGCCGGTTGTCCCACGCGTCTGACTGATAATAGAGCTGATGCCCACGGAATCGGTCTGCGGCAAGTGCGGCGGCACGGGATGGATCATCATCGAGCGCGCGGGGGTCTCTGGAGCGGAGCCTTGCGACTGCCGCAGCCAGGGCCGGGCGGAGCGCATGGAAGACCGCGCGCAAATCCCGCCGCTGTACAAAGAGACCTCGTTCGAGAACTTTGTTGTGCCCGGTCCGGAGAACCCCATCGCCCGCAGGGAATTGACCGGAGTTCTGGTCACGGTGAAGCAGTGGGCGCGGGACTTTCCGGCCAGAGACCATCCCGGCCTATTGCTCATCGGCGAGACGGGGACGGGCAAAACCCACCTTGCCGTGGCGGCCCTCCGGCAGATTATTGAGAAGGGTTTCGAGGGTCTGTTCTGCAATTACCAGACGCTGCTGAACAGCATCAAGAGAGGTTACGACGCGGCCTCAAACTCTTCGGATCAGGCGGCCTATATCACCGCGCTGAAGAGTGAGGTGCTGCTGCTGGACGACATCGGCGCGCACAGCATAACGGGTTGGGTGGAAGACACGATCAACTCCATTGTGACCTACCGTTGCGACAACCGAAAGCCGCTGATCGCCACCACCAACTTGCCGGATGGGGATGTTGGCCACCCCAGAATGAAGAGGTCCGCGAGCGGCAACATCGAGTACGGCATCACGCTGGCCGAGCGCATCGGCGCGCGCGCCCGGTCGCGCCTTCTGGAGATGTGTACGGTCATTCGGATGCCTCTGGTGGAAGACTACCGTCGACGAAAGGCGAAGACATTTTGACTCGTCTCGCCGCACTCCTCTTACTATTTGCCGCCGCGGCTCCAACCGCCGAACCTCAGCACGGCTACGTGCAGGCGGTGGAGTTCTCCTACTATGCCTACCCGCGCGCGCTGTGGGAGCGTGAACTGGTTTGGCTAAAGAACATCGGGGTGCAGACGGTGGAGTTTTCCATTCCCTGGAACTACCACCAGGTCCAACAAGGAGAATTCGATTTTACGGGGCGCACCAGCCCGCGGCGCGACTTGATAACCTTCATCCGGCTGCTGCGCAGGTTGGAAATGCGGGCCTGGGTGCGCCCCTTGCAGACGATTCCGGGGCTCATTAACGATGGGTTGCCGGCATCGCGCGCGGAAGGCGGAGGCGAGCAGATCTGGCTGAAGCAATTGGAGTCGCTGCTGGCCACGCAGACCGCCACCCACGGTGGACCAATCGCCTGGGTGGAAGGACGGGCCGGATTCCTGGGCGAGCCGCCACCGCCCGCGCCGGTGACCACGCTATCGGCCAATCAGCCTTCGGCCCTGGTGCGCAGCCGCGAAGCCATCGCGCTCGGGCACGGATCGTTACTCTGGACCGATGTGGAAGACGCCCTCTACCCGGCCGGCTGGGCGGCCACGCCGGCGACCCTGCTACGCAAGGGAGCCGTGGGGCTCAACGGCGATGAGCAACCCACTACCAGCGCCCTGCGCCGGGACGCCGCGCTGTTGCGCTCCTGGTGGCCGCTGCTGGCCGAGATGCGTACCGCTGCCCTACCCAAGCCGGCCACCGGCAAACTGCCCGAAGGCGTCACGGCCCAGGAACTGGTCTCGGCGGCGGCTTCCGCCGTCAGCGTTACGAACCACGGCGCCAAACCCTTCCATGACGAGTTGCGGGTTTTCGAACCGGTCTCGAAGCGGGGGCTGGTGATCTCCTCTCTTTACGTTGGTCCGGGCGAATCGCTTTGGGTGCCGCTCGGCGTCTCGCTGGGACCTGAAGGACTGTGCCGCGATTGCACCAACTTCGCCCCTACCGAACACATTGTCTATGCCACTGCCGAGCTGCTCTCGGTGGAATTCGAGAACGGCATTTTGGCCATGGAGTTCGCTGCGCCCGAACCGGGCGAGGTGATTCTGCAGTTGGCGCGCAAGCCGGTGGGGCCGTTTCTGGCCGCGGGCCATCCCACCGATTTTGATTGGGACAGCCAGACCCTGCGTGTGCGCCTGAAGATTCCCGCCGGTAAATCGGCCGACAAGCGGGTGCGCATCGGGATTGCTATCGAGGCGCCGGACACTTCGGCCTTCTTTAACGAGGCGAAGCGGCTGGTGATCGGCCGCAAGAACGTCGTGTCCACGGTGTATTCTTCCGAAGACGTCGCCAGGCGTTCGCGGCTACGGCTTCCGGAGGGTTTCACCGCGACCCCCACCATGAAATCGCCGAACGAGATCGACTACGAAGTCACGGTTCCGGCGGATGCGCTGCATGGCGATCATGCCAACCTGGCACTCGAAGCCGACGGCGTGCGGCAGGGACGGGCGCGTCTTCAGCTGTTCCGCCCGGTCTCCGTCCACCTGGTGCAGGGACTACAGATCCACTTTGGGCCGGCGGCAGAGTTGACGCCGGATCCACCGACGGCCCCCATCGAGCCCAAGGGCGGATCAAACCTGGAGCTCGCCATCCGTAACAACTCGACGGGCATTCAGACCTATCGTGTGGAAGTAGCCGGCAAGGGGCTGGAGTTCCTGCCAGCTAAAACCGAAGTAACGATCGCCGCTACCGAGGAGCGCCGCGTGGCGATTCGCGTGTTCGCGGCCGAGGGTGCGGGAAACGGCGGCCTTTGCGAGTTCCACGTGCGCATCACCAACGGAGCCGACCTCGATGTTCCCATGCGCCTGCTGGCGATTCCCAGGGGCCGCACGGTGGTTTGGAGCGCGGATCTGGATGGCGACGGTTACCCGGACTGGGTCCTCGAATCGCAAAAGGTGCGCGCGGTCTTCTCCGAGCAGGATGGCGGGCGGTGGACGGAATTCACGTGGAAGGACACTAACACGAACGTCCTGCCCGACGGCGGGGCCTTTGCGGCACCGGGGCCGGTGGAGGTTCGGGCCGAAGGCGACAGCCTGGTGTTCCAGGGGAAGGACTGGAAGCGCACCGTGAGCCTGGCGGAGGCGACCCTCAAGGTGGAACAGACCGCGCCGCTGCCTGCCGAGACGCTGGCGCCGGGCAAACACGGCAACATCAGCCTGGGCGTTACGCGCACTTCGGCGACGCAGGCACTGTACTCGCTGATGTAGGCAGCCTGAAATTCCCTTTGCTTACCGAGAGAAGCTATCGTATACACACCAGCAAAAGGCCGATGGATTTCGTGTATCTGCCAGTGGCCCAGCATCCTATCGCTCGGATGGTTCTGCCGTTGCGCTCGAGCGGCGATCCGCTGCAATTGGTGCAGCCATTGAAGGACATTGTGCGGACGCTCGATCCGAACATGCCGATGTTGGAAAACGAGGACTTATGAGGACTTGTACCGCTACCATGCCATGGAAGTGGGATCAATCACTTGCGGACATTCTCGTCAGAAATGAAAGACTTACGCGACGCCAATTTGGACTCCATTTGGACTCCGGCGACCTCTCCCATGTGTTTTGGGACTCCGCTCGGACTCCGAATTCGACGCTGAATCTGAATGCGGAGTCCGCGCGATTGTTGGTTGCAGTCTCCGGAGTGGCACCTCACATGCCTTCACGCGCGGTCGCACCGCATGATCAGATGCTCCGTAGTACGAAGAATCGGCCCAGCCTATACATTGCCTCGTCCGAGGAATCTGTGGGTAACAGGCAGGCTCAGTGTGGAGGTTGGGTGAGGAATCGGTGAAACTTACGGCAGGTGGAGTCGAAGGAGCGTTGCTGTTCCTCTGAACCGTTATGAATGAGTGGGCCGCCGTCTTCGTGGATCGCGTCGCGGAGAATTCGGTCACCAGTGCTCTTTCTGAGAGAAGGGTCCCAGTGAAGATCTCGGATGATCTCCCCGCCCAGCAGCCAGAGGTTGTCCACATGCCGGCGAATTGTCTTTGGGGAAAGATCTGAGGTCGCCAAGTGTTCAATGAAAAGCCGCATGCAGGTCAGCAGTTGCTCACCCGGCGGCAGGTCCTTTTCCAACCCCATCCACGAACCTGGCCAGTTGTCCAGATCACAGCAATAGACGGAAGCATCGGGAGGTGGCGCCGCGCGAACGGCGCGGTTTACCCTGGAAGTCTTCGCTTTCCTCATCCGTGCCATGGAACTGATCACGATTCTAAATCAATGTCACCGCCATCGGGGGTTCGTCTATCAACGTGCTCGCTTCGGCCCCGATCAGAGCATAGAAGTAGTTGTGCGCCCGCGGGCCGGCTCCCATGCAATCTGCTCGGGGTGCCACAAGCCGGCGCCAGGTTACGATCAATCTGGCGGCGAGCGGCGGTTTGAGTTCATTCCTCTTTGGGGGTTTTTGGTTTTCCTGCTGTACCGCATGCGGCGTGTCCAGTGCCGAGATTGTGGCGTGGTGGTCGAGGAGGTTCCTTGGGGCCAAGGAAAGCACGAATTAACCCGAGCCTATATGCTTTTTCTGGCAGATTGGGCTCGCAAACTTTCTTGGCAGGAAACCGCCGCGTCGTTCCACACAACCTGGGACCAGGTTTGCCACGCTGTCGAGTATGTCGTCCACGGGGTCTGGAGCATCGCAGGTTGGAGTCGATCGGCGCCATCGGCGTGGATGAAATCCAATATGCCAAAGGCCACAAATACCTGACTCTGGTCTACCAGATCGACGAAGGGGTAACGCGCCTGCTCGGGGTCGGCAAGGAACGCACCATCGAGAGTTTCCAGGGCTTCTTCACCGTCATCGGTGACGCACTGGCTTCCCAGATTCAGTTCGTCTGCTCGGACATGTGGCAGCCCTACCTGGATGTCATCCGCCAGAAATGTTCCCAGGCACTCCATATCCTGGACCGGTTCCATATCGTGGCCAAAATGAACAAAGCGTTGGACGAGGTCCGCGCCGGCGAGGCACGCAAACTGGTTCAGGAGGGACATCAGCCGCTGTTGAAGAAATCCCGCTGGTGCGTGCTGAAGCGCAAAGAGAATCTCACTCCGAAGCAGCAGCATCGCCTGCGTGACCTGCTCCGTTACAACCTCCAGACGGTCCGTGCCTACCTTCTCAAAGAAGACTTCCAGCACTTCTGGGAATACAACTCGCCCTATTGGGCCGGCATGTTTCTGGACTTCTGGTGCCGCCAAACCATGCGCAGCCGCATAGAGCCGATGAAGAAAATCGCCCGCACGTTGCGCACTCACCGGACTCTCCTGCTGAACTATTTCACCCTCTGAGCGAGAATCTGACAAAGTGGGCATATTACGCGGGTTTGCCGATTCTGCGTACGGCGAGGAGTTCGAGGTTGCTGACCGCCAGTCGCTTGGCCTTGAGCAGCAGATAACGGAG
>Ga0075030_100000750_pt1 | contig 28660 bp, 19 predicted proteins | sample LitLauG_LLR_2012_FD_71393 | JGI IMG/M metagenome (GOLD analysis project Ga0075030, IMG submission 71393) | Freshwater sediment microbial communities from Pennsylvania, USA - Little Laurel Run_MetaG_LLR_2012 | ecosystem: Environmental > Aquatic > Freshwater > Creek > Sediment | place: USA...
AGGTCCTTTCTTGAATGGCCTCGCACAAAGCCGCCTAGCAGGATAGCACTGTTATTCCCGCATTTAGCGGATGTGGCGTGTCGGCCAAAGCAGCGATGCCGGGTGGAATCGCCCTTCTCAAGCCGACTTATGGCCCGTCGAACATCTCAGATTCAAAGAAAAGAGCTTTTTTCTCAAGCGGGTTATTCCGCACGGACCCGTCATCCGCTCGAATTCGTCATCGGTCCCATGCCGCTGATTTGCATTCGTGCTGACGAGCCGAGCCTTGACGAATCGGTCGAAATACGAGAAGCTTGCCCGCAACTGAGGCTCGGGGTGGGGACGACGAAAATTCCATTGCTTGTTGCCGCGGCCCAACGGGGCGACCCGGCTGCTGCCGACGCGCTTTTTGCTGCTCTTTATGCGGAGTTGCGCCAACTCGCCCGGCGCGAGCTTGCGCGGCCGGGCGCCGCAGTGAGCCTTAGCGCGACGACTCTGTTGCACGAGGCATACCTGGATATGTCCGCACGTGACGGTCCCTCGTTTCCCGACCGGGCGCGGTTCATGGGCTATGCAGCCCGCGTGATGCGCGGGCTGATTATCGATCACGCTCGCGAACGGCATGCACAAAAACGCGGTGGCCTTTTCGAGATAACCACGCTTGATACCGACGCAATGGAAAGTGCCGCCGACCACCAGGAGCTCAGCCAAGTCAGCGATGTTCTGGATGAACTTGTCAAAGTTGAACCGGGGCTCGCCGAGGTGGTTGACCTGAAGTTTTTTTGCGGATTTTCATTCGGAGAAATCGCTGGCATGCGCAACGTATCGGAACGTACGGTGCAGCGCGACTGGGAGAAGGCGCGCATCTATCTCCATCGCAAGATCAGCGCGGATTTGTCACTCTGAGGAAAGCATGTCGACCCTAAGCCCTGAGGAATGGCGGGTTGTAAGCCCCTATCTGGATCAGGCGCTCACGATGACGGACGAAGAGCGCGCCGCGTGGCTGCGCTCGCTTGCCGAACAAAACCCCAAATTGGCGGCGCAGTTGGCCGCGCTGCTCGATGAGCACCGCGTGCTGGCGCAAGAAGGGTTTCTGGAGAATGGCCAGTTCGAACTGCCCAACCCTTCGGGACTCGCCGGCCAAACCCTGGGACCGTACACCCTGATCTCGCAGATTGGCGAGGGCGGCATGGGAAGCGTGTGGCTGGCGGAACGAAGCGACGGACGCTTCGAGCGCCGCGTCGCGGTGAAATTTCTAAACATCTCGCTGATGGGGAAAGGCGGCGAAGCGCGTTTCAAACGCGAGGGCAGCATTCTGGGCAGGCTTGCGCATGCGCATATTGCCGAGCTGATCGATGCAGGCGTTTCTGCGACAGGACAGCCGTATCTGGTCTTGGAATATGTCGAAGGCGATCACGTCGATCATTACTGCGATGAACACAAACTGGATGTGGGCGAGCGCGTAAGGCTTTTTCTGGACGTGCTGGTGGCGGTGGCGGACGCGCACTCCAATCTTATCGTGCATCGCGATCTAAAGCCCTCCAACGTGCTGGTAAGCAAAGACGGGCAAGTGAAACTGCTCGATTTCGGCATCGCTAAACTGTTGAAGGGCGAAGCGGAAGACGGCGCGGCGACGGCGTTCACCATCGAAGGCGGTCGGGCGATGACGCCGGAGTATGCCGCTCCCGAGCAAGTTACGGGCGCGACGGTGACGACGGCTACCGATGTCTTTGCGCTGGGCGTACTGCTGTATGTGTTGTTGACAGGACAGCATCCCGCTGGCAATCCTCGCTCGGTGGCAGACCTGGTCAAGGCCATCGTCGATACTGAGCCGACGCCGCCATCCAACGTGGTCGTGGCCGCTCCGGGTGCGAACTTCGGTGCGAAATCTTCAGACATCTCTGCGAAAGCCGCCCTACGCTCCGCCACGCCCGACAAGCTAAGCCGATTGCTCCGCGGCGACCTCGACACGATCGTTGCCAAGGCGCTGAAGAAAAATCCTCAGGAAAGATATGGTTCAGTGACGGCCCTGGCCGACGACTTGAATCGTTACCTGAGGCATGAGCCGATCAGCGCGCGCCCCGATACGCTGGCCTACCGTGCGGGCAAGTTTGTGCGGCGGAATCGTGCGGTGGTCGCACTAGCGGGCTTGACCTTCGTGGCCACTACCGCTGGCATGGTTGGCACCATGGTCCAGGCTCGTAGAGCACGGGCGCAGCGCGATTTCGCTTTTCAACAGCTGTTGCGCAGCCAAGAACACGACGAGTTCCTTGATTTCCTGCTCAACGACGCGGCACCGTCAGGGAAGCCTTTTACGGCGAACGACCTGTTGGCACGCGCCGAACACATCCTGGAAAAGGAGCACTCCTCCGATCCCAGTAGGCGTGCGGACCTCATGATTTTGATTGGTGGAGACTATTTGGCCCAGGACGAGAGTGCCCGCGGTCGACGCCTCCTGGAGCAAGCTTACAAGCTCACGCGCGGCCTGCCCGACCCGTCGATCCGCGCGCAGGCATCTTGTCAGCTGGCCTATGCTCTTTCGACGGACGTCGACCTGCCGCGTGCGGAGGAGCTTTTTGAGGAGGGTCTCCGCGAGCTTACAGCCGATCCCAAGTTGGCTCTCGATCGCGTGGATTGTCTTCACGCGGGGAGTGAAATCGCCAAGGAGCGTGGGGACGCGCAGGAAGGTCTTGCTCGGGCGCTGGCGGCGCGCCGGGCGTTGCGAGAATCGCCTTTTGCCACAGATGTCGCGGAGATGAGTACTTCTTTGGATGTTGCAGCCGCTTATAGTGATGCCGGGAAGGATGCCGAAGCGCTCTCCGAATTCGAACACACGGCCAATTTGCTGTCCGCGCTTGGACGGGATGACACAGAAACCGCCGTCGTGTTGTTCGCCGACTGGGGTCTTGAGCTCGACCAAGTTGGGCGTCCACTCGAAGCCGAGAAAGTCTATCGCCGTGTGATCGAGATCAACCGGGACAATCATGCAGAAGACACCGTCTTCCCGATGGTACTCAATAACTATGCCCGAATTCTCCGGGAACTGAATCGCCTCGACGAAGCGTCGGACTATGCCGAACGCGCATACACGAAGGCGCAAAGCATGCACAACGACCTTGTGATCAATCAATCGTTGTTGGAGCGTGCGCGAGTATATATCGCCGAGCGAAAGCCTGACCGCGCGTCTACAATGCTGGCGGAAGTAGAGCCCAGGCTGCGGCATGGCCTCCCCGAGGGCCATTATGCTTTCGCGGGTCTCGCGTCGGAACGGGCGATGATTGCCTTGGAGCGTGGCGACGTTCCGGAAGCGTTGAAACATGTAAACCAATCGGCCGCGATTCTCGAGGCGGCTATCAAGGCGAACGGTCAGGGCGCGTTTGCGTTGCCGAGCTTGCTGATCAGGCGGTCCGCGATCGAGCTGAAGGCCCAACAGCCCGAACGAGCGGCGGCGGATGCAAGCCGCGCTTTGCGCGAATTGCAGTCGGGCGCCCAGGCCGGAACGTTCTCCAGCCAAATGGGTTCCGCCTATTTGGCTTTGAGCCGGGCGCTCGACGCTCAGGAGAAGCACGATGAAGCGCGCGCCGCTGCCCGCTCGGCGGCCGAACAACTCCAAAACGCGCTGGGACCCGCCCACCCAGACACCCGTAGCGCCCAGCAACTGGCAGAAGCCGGGTTCCTCCAAAAGTGAGAACAGTCGCGGCCTTCACCTAGAAAAACTCGCGCAGCACCTGTCGTCTTTTCCTTCCCATTCTCGATATCCCAAGCAGAGGCCAATAGGTGGACCGGAAGTTCCCCGCTGACACACTTCGCCGCAAGGCAGGGCCAATCGCAAGACCATATCAATATTGAGGGAGCTTAACCATGAAAGCATTTTCTAAAGCGAACAGCGTAGCGTGATGTTCGTAGCCGCCCTCGCCTGCATGATGATGGCGGGATCAATCTCAGCTCTGGCCGCTAACCCCAATGAAGTTTTCTATACATATACCGGCGAGAATTTCTCTCGGGCCTGTTGTTACTCATGGAACGATACCGTGTCGATCACCGAGCCAGCCTCGGTTACGCCGGTGGTTGTCACCTGGAGCACGGAATACCTTACGACCGGTTTCTTCCTGGTCGGGCTTAGCGTGAACAAGGGAGCGTGCACCGCATTCGGGCCGAGGACGATATCTCCTTCTTTGCAAGGAAGTCGGGTTGACACGAGATCTATTCAGTGGATCGTCCCGAGCAGCGTACTTGTCAGAGGTAAGAACACCTTCCTGGTGTGCGGCGGCGCAGACAGCGGGTACACGGGGCCCATCGAACTGGGAATTCGCTCCTTCGCTGCACGCCTCTCGAACTAAGGCGGGGAGTTGTTGCCAGTACGCTCGCTCATCGCATCACCAAGGAGAAGAGCTTGTGCACAGGCCGTCGGCATGCGCCCGTGTGGCCTCAGGCTTCGTATCCATCTCAACGCTTCGCGCTTTGCGGACACAGGCAGGCGTCCCAAAGCCGCGAAGCGATTTTTTTGCAGGGTTGTCGTGTTTTACCAGCCAGTTTCGATATCCCAAGTAGAGACCAGTCATTCCGGAAGCGGAATCGTTGCTCTCGGGGGAAAACAAAACCCAATTTCAAAGGAGATGATGTCATGAAAAACCAAATCCACGCACTGTCCACCGTTTTCGCAGCCTTGCTGTTCTGCAGTCTGCTGCAAGCCCAAATCACGGGCGTCACAGCAGGCACTGACCTTACTGGAGGCGGCGCAAAAGGCAACGTCACCCTCAACTTGAACACCGCCAAGGTGCCGCAACTGGCGACGGCCAACACCTTCACCGCCAATCAGACCGTACATGGCAACTTCGATGCTACCGGCACAGTTGCAGGCAGCGGCTTCAACATTGGCAGTAATCCTTTCGCCTTCGGCTCGTACGCAAACCAGAACGCATTTCTGGGATTTGCTGGGAACTCGACAGGCGTTGGCAAGCTCAATACCGGAACCGGCTATCGAGCGCTGTTTGAAGTTCAAGCGGGAAGCGTGAATACAGCCCTCGGCACGGCCGCGCTGGGACTCGATACGAATGGGTCGTATAACAGCGCGACCGGTGCTTATGCGCTGGGAACCAACCAGACCGGTTGGTATAACACGGCCAATGGAAGCCAATCGCTCGGCAGCAACACCCAGGGAAATTACAACACGGCGTACGGAGCTTTCAGCGGGTGGCAAAACGTTTCCGGGTTGAGCAACACGTTCCTGGGCTACGGTGCCAGCAACTCGGCAGACCAGGTGGACAACGCGACGGCGATCGGAGCCAATGCAATTGTTGGGGAGAGCAATGCGATGGTGCTGGGGGGCACGGGGACCAGCGCGGTGACGGTGGGCATCGGGACCCAGAAGCCTTACTACGACTACGGTCTAACCGTGTACACAGGTGGCCAGAACGGCAACATCAACGGCGGCGTTGTCGTCGACGCGACCGGCGGCAACCTCTACCTCGGCATGACCAGCGGCGTGCACAAGTTCCGGGTTGACACAAACGGTGTGACCTACGCCGATGGCGGATTCCAGTCGAGTGGTGCGGACTTTGCCGAGTCGCTTTCCGTACGCGGCAAGCGCTCTCAGTATGAGCCCGGCGATGTGCTCGAGATCGACCAGAAAGCAAACCGCAATCTGGCTCTCTCCCGTCATCCCTATGCCACCTTGGTGGCTGGAATCTACTCCACCAAACCAGGCCTGCTGGCATCTCCCCACAACATCGACGATCCGGCCGTCAAATCGAGCGAGGTCCCGCTCGCCGTTGTCGGCATCGTACCCTGCAAAGTCACCTCCGAGAATGGCCCGATTGCCCGGGGCGATCTGCTGGTGTCTTCATCCCGTCCCGGATACGCCATGCGGGGAACCGACCGTCGGCGCATGCTGGGCGCTGTTGTGGGCAAGGCGCTGGAACCCATGGCCGAAGGAAATGGAGTTATCCAGGTGTTAGTCACCTTGCAATAGCAAGAATTCAAGGAGGGTTATTGCATCGCAACGTGATTTGCACACCCTACAATGAAGAAATGCGGAAATGCGTAGCGAGAGTTTGGGGAACTTCCGCTACGCAGCTTTTCTCCCAATGGAGTCGATGCGGGCAAATACAAGAGCGACTCGCATTGAAATGAGAGAATCGGATCACCAATTTGGCGTAGCCTGTTTTACCCCGCCACTTCTAGTTCGAGCAGCGCATGTCTTGCCCACCCAAGACAAGCAGTTCCGTTCCCGGTGGATGGTTGCTATCCTAGAAGTATCCAGAAACGGGCTTCGAGCCCCTCGGACTATTACGTGAACGACCATACTGACTGCGGCGTCGGAGGCCGCCAGTATGATACATCGCAAGACATCGAAACGTTCCAAGGGTAAGGCCAAAACGATACTTCGACTCCCCGATTTGGAGCAGTCGAAGACTGCCGTGCTTCACTCGCTCGCAGCCGCCAGTTCGCAGGAATCCTACGGTCATGCCATCGACGAATTCATCGGCTGGTACTGTTCCGAACCGCGTTTGGCCTTTAACCGAACAGTCGTCCTTCGCTACCGCTTCTTTCTTGAACAGAGAAATCTTGCACCATCCACCATCAACGTTCGCCTAGCGGACGTGCGACGGCTCGCCTACGAAGCGTACGACACTGGCCTCCTCAGCCCCGAGTTGGCCGCCGGCATCCGACGCGTCAAAGGGGCCAAGCGTCTCGGCGTTCGGATTGGCAATTGGTTGACTCTCGATCAGTAAAGGCCTTGCTCGGCGAACCACTGTCAGGCAGCCTCCGAGGCAAACGTGATCGGGCGATTCTGGCGTTGCTCGTCGGATGCGGACTGCGACGGGCCGAACTGGTGGTCCGCGAGGAGCACTGGGTAATCGCTGACTTGATTGGCAAAGGAAAGCACATTCGTACCTTTCCCGTTCCCGCGTGGGCGAAACGCGCCGTCGATGAGTGGATCGTGGCGGCTGGCATCGACGGTGGGGCGATCTTCCGGCGAGTAAGTCGGCTGGGTAAGGTCTGGGGCGATGGCATCACACCCAAGGCGATCTGGCACGTGGTGAAAGCGGCGGCGAAGCGCACTGGAATCAAGAACCTTGCACCTCATGACCTGCGTCGCACATGCGCGCGGTTATGCCATTTGGCGGGTGGAGAACTTGAGCAGATTCAGTTTCTGCTTGGACACGCATCGATTGAAACAACGGAGCGCTATCTCGGCTGCAAGCAGAAACTCAGCCAGGTGGTGAACGACAACCTCGGACTGGAAGACATCTGACGAGGTCACGGCCCCGAAGCCGACTTCGGGGGCCTTTGGTGGTTGGAAAGGGATTTGTCCACAGCTATCGGATCGGTGCCGCGGGTACCTCCACCCAACGCCGCCCTATCTGGCCTGTCAGCCGCACTACCAGCACGAGAAGAGGGCGGTATCCAAAAGGGCCAAACGAGGACAGTTACCAAGGCCGTCTTCTGCCTCCTACAACCCCCGTTTGTGGCGACAGCTCCCTTGGCCAGCCAATGGGTTTAAGCTGCCGACTTCATTGCTCAATCGATCGAAAACTCTCAACGGCGCGTCAGATCACGCATCCACATTTTGGCGGCGATCTTACGGAAAATCTTCAACCCCATCGCTTCGACCTTATCCATCGATCGCCCCGCTTGTTCGTTGGCGAGTTGGGATTCGGACACGGCAGTAATAGCCAGGATTTGTCCGGCACGATCAAACTTCACGTCCACGGCGAGTCCCGGTTTAGGAGGCACCTCAGACTTCCAGACGCCTTCCATGCTAAACGAATACTGCCGCCCCTCGATCATCAGGAGACCAGGGCCCGTGCGGGGATCACGCAAGATCTTGCCTCGCTTCATCGTGCCCCTTTCCGGCAAATAAACAAAAGCGTTGTGCGAGCGCACTCAAGGTGGTAGGCTTTCCCGCATTGGAAGCCATACTCTCGCCCCTCCCCTTCTCTGTGGCTTCCCGTGTTCTCATTTCGCATTACGCAAAGGGTGAGCCAAAAACGTCATGCCGCTTAGACATTCTTTGCGCGCACGTGTGGTCGCGCGGGGCGACGTGGACCAAACAGCACGAGAGAGACAAGATCTCGACCAACTCTTTAGCCTAGCCTACGAGGAGTTGCGCAGGCTGGCATCGAGCGTCAAGCGTGGAGATCCGAGCAACACGCTTAGTGCCACGGCTTTGGTCAACGAGGCGTGGCTGCGACTAGCGAAGTCGCCCGGTATTGCGGCTACTTCTCGACTGCACTTCAAGCGCATCGCCGCCCGGGCTATGCGCCAGATGCTGATCGAGGCAGCCCGACGACGCAATGCTCATAAACGGGGCGGGGACGGGGAAGCCATCTTCGTTTCTTTCGACGACTCTCTCGACCGCGCTGCGACGGGCCCGGAAAATTTGTTAGCGCTGGACACGGCTTTAACGGAGCTTGCTCGCCTGGAACCACGGCAGGCCCTCGTCGTGGAGAGTCGGTTTTTTGGGGGACTTGAAATCAGCGAAATTTCAAGCCTGATTGGCGTTTCTGAGGCTACGATCTTGCGCGACTGGCGAGCAGCCAAGGCTTGGCTGGGACAAGAGCTTCGTCGGGCCGGGTGACTCTTCAATCTGCAACTATGGGCGGTACCTATGGATAGTGCGCGCTGGCACCAAATCCAGAATCTATTTCATGATGCGGCAGACGTGCCCGAGACCCAGCGCAAGGCGTTCTTGGAGGGGATATGTGGCGACGACGAACTCGTTGCTGAGGTTCTGGCCATGCTGGATCAGGACGCAAGCGGCCAGTCGCTCCTTGATCGCAATCTAGCAGAAGTCGCACACGAGACACTTACGCAACCCATTCATGCTTCTCTTATCCCGAAAGAATTCGGTCCGTACCGAATCTTGAAGTTCTTGGGTGAAGGCGGAATGGGAGTTGTTTACCTTGCTGAACGTGAAGACCTTGGTACTCAAGTTGCAGTCAAGGTCCTGCGTGATGCCTGGCTTTCTCCAGCACGCCGGGAACGATTTGCTAGCGAACAACGGACTCTAGCGCAACTGAGCCATCCATTGATCGCGCGACTTTACGACGCCGACACTCTGGAAGACGGAACTCCGTGGTTCGTAATGGAGTACGTTGACGGCCTTCCACTCACACACTATTGCCGGAAGCACGGTTGCTCGATTGACCTGCGTCTCCAGCTTTTTCGGTCGGTGTGTGAGGCGGTGCAGCACGCGCACGGTCACGCCGTCATTCACCGCGACCTGAAACCCTCAAACGTCCTGGTCAAGAGCGATGGCTCGGTTCGCCTACTGGATTTCGGTATTGCGAAACAGCTGGAGAACCTGGAACTGCAAGTGGACCAGACAACGACCGGGCTGAGACTGATGACGCCGGCCTATGCTTCACCCGAGCAGATTCGGGGCGATCGAGTCGGAATTGGTACTGACGTTTATTCGCTTGGCATCATTCTTTACGAGTTGTCGGCTGGTCAGCTTCCCTTCGACTTGTCCGGCCTTACGCCTTTAGAAGCTGCCGTCGTGATTACGGAGCATGAACCGGGCAAGCCATCTGCCGCAGCTAAGTGGACTACCGACTCAGAGACCAACGCGCACGCCCTCACGCTGAGCAAGGCCGCCTGGGCTGATCTCGATGTGCTCTGCCTGACCGCCATGCACAAGGATCCCTCGCGCCGGTACCGGACGGTGGAAGCATTGATCCGTGACGTTGACCACTACCTGAACGGTGAACCTCTGGAGGCACGGCCTGACGCGCTGCTGTACTGGATCGGCAAGTTTGTCCGGCGGAATCGACGCGCGGTCGCTGCGACCGCCTTGATTCTCGCCATGATCGTGGGATTGGTCACCTTCTTCACCGTGCGGCTGAAGATGGCACGCGATGCTGCGTTGTCTGAAGCGGCCCGCACCGTGCGCATTCAGCAATTCATCGCCAACCTCTTCCAAGGCGGAGATGCAGCGGCAGGCCCATCCGACTCTTTGCGTGTGATCACGATCGTTGACCGGGGTGTGCAGGAAGCAAGGACGCTCGACCAAGACCCCAAGGTGCAAGCTGATCTCTACGAGAACCTCGGAAGTATTTACCAGAAACTTGGCAAGTTCGAACAAGCAGATTCACTGCTTCGTAACGTCGTCGATCAGCGGAAGTCGCTGTATGGGGCAGATAGCGCAGAAGTAGCCGAGAGCCTTACCGAACTCGGTTTGCTGCGGTCCGACCAAGCATATTTGGAGGAGGCCGAGCGATTGGTAGGGCAAGGACTAGCAATGGCCAAGAGGCACTTGCCGCCGAAACATCCGGCGATTGCAAAAGCCACACTCGCGTTCGGAAAAGTGCTAGCTGAGCGCGGCTCCTACGCTCAAGCTATTGATGCGCTGAACGAGGTGGTGCGGCTGCAGTCGGCTCCAGGGGTTGCACCCGCCGATCTTGCCACCAGCCTCTCAACCCTGGCGGACGCACAGTACTCCGCTGGCCACTACGATGTTTGCAGTTCCTTGTATAACCGCGTCCTTGAGATGCACCGTCAGATCTATGGGGCACGCCACCCGCTGATCGCCAATGATCTTGGCAGTCTCGCCGCAGTTCAGAGGGATCTCGGCTATTACAGCGAAGCTGAAGGGTTGGAGCGGCAAGCTCTCGATATCGCTCAGTCCTACTATGGCGATAACCACCCCAAGACGGCCGGCCGCCTGACCGCTCTGGCAGAGTCTTTCACGTATCAGAAGAAGTATAACGAGGCCGTCTCGGCGCTGGAGCAGGCTCTTGCGATTCAAGAACGTGTTTATGGTCCGGCGCATCCCTCCGTCGCTGAAATAGCCAACGAGTTGGGGAATGTGGCTTCGATGCGCGATGACCTGGATGGAGCAGAGGCGCAGTTCCGCCGTGCGGTCGACATCTATCGCGCCGTTTATGGTGATCACCACTATCTGGTTGCGATCGCCCTTGCGAACGTGGCGGGCATTTATATGGACAAGAAAGAGTATCCCCGTGCGGAGCAACTGTTTCGCGACGTGATCCGGCGGTATAAAGAAACACTCCCGGCGGACAACATAAACCTCGGAATCGTTGAGATCAAACTGGGGCGGACGCTGCTTCGCCAGAATCGTTACCCGGATGCAGAATCCGAGACCCGGGCCGGTTATGAAATCCTGATCAAGCAGAGCAGCCCGTCGACGAGTTTCATTCATGCCGCACGAAAAGACCTCGCGGCGGAATACGAAGCTCTGAATCAACCGCAGCAGGCCTCGCGGTTTCGTGCTGAGCTGGCGGATGCCACATCCCCCGCAAAACACTAGATGCGATTGACGACCCGCGAAGGCGCGGTGGTGCGTCTTAGTTGCCTTGGCCATTCTCACATGGATGTGGTGCGTTTCGCCCAGCGTTCTTCAATCCCAGGGGGGACTCCGGTCGGCTTCCCAGTGCTTTTTTCGCGACATTAAGAATTATATGACGGTTTTGCGTCGCCGTTCGCGCAATGCGGAGTGAGTAAAAGAGGGCCCGGGGAAAGGGGGGCGGGAACGTACTATCGTTCCGCTCCTCCACGTTCGGCAACTCAAATCGTCAGTAAATGGAGTTCTGAAATGAAGAATCGCGGCTCGAAATCCTATCCGCTGCATGCCTGCTTCGCCATTCTCGCTTTTGCCTTCGCTTTTACCTTAACCGCGCCGCTCCATGCGCAGAGCTTCCAAAAAGTTGCCGCACTCAAATTCACCAAAGCATTCGCCGGTGCTGAACCCCTACCCCAGGTCCTTACCATTGCTTATTCCAATCAAACGACAGTTCGCTTCAGCGTCACCGTATCAACCAGTAGCGGTGGTAGCTGGCTTTCGACCTCTCCGACGGGCAATGCGTGCTGCTTTACTCCGCTCGCAGTTTCCGTAGTCGTGACCGCCGGCAGTCTGCCGGCTGGGACTTATTCGGGGCAGGTCGTGATCACGAACTTCTCGAATTCCAGTATCAAAATGACGATCCCGGTAACGCTGACAGTAGCGGCGTCAGGCGCGACATTCTTCGATGATCTTCCAGGAAAACTTAGCTTCTCGTTCAGAACGAGCGGCGTGGCGACCTCGCAGACGATCCAGATTCGAAACGCTGGAGCGGGCACTCTGAACTGGACCCTGACAAAGAGCACCGCGAGTGGCGCAAACTGGATAACAGTGTCGGCTACGAGCGGCGCCGCTCCATCCACAATTACCGTTGGAATCACGAAATCCGCGCTTCCGGGAGGGGGTGCGTCCGCAGGAACATTCGTGGGCCAGTTGCTGCTCCAGACATCGGGTGACAGCGTTAGCATTCCGGTCGCGGTCACTGTCGGCACCGCCCCATTCACGCAAGTTAATCCGCTCAACTTCAGCATGGCGTTCGGGGGAGCCAACCCACTCCCACAAGTCATCAATGTCGCCATGGCTAACAACTCAACCGTCCGCTACAGTGCTTCGGTCGCGACAGCCAAGGGCGGGAAGTGGCTATCGATTTCGCCTAGCGGAAACGCTTGCTGCTTCACGCCTCTGGCCAACAGCGTCAGCGTGACCGGAGCTTCGCTGCCAGCGGGATCTTATACCGGAGAGATCATCATCACGGAGTTCGCCAATCCTGGCAGAGCGATGGTTGTTCCGGTAACACTGACGGTAGTAGCCTCCGGCGCGTTCTTAGCCGACCTTCCTGGCCAGTTGAGCTTTTCTGTGAAATCAAACGGCACGGCGATAACGCCGCAGACAGTTCAAATTGGAAACGGAGGATCAGGCACGCTGAACTGGACCCTGACCAGCAGCACCGCCGATGGCGGTCATTGGCTCACCCCAACTCCAGTAAGTGGAACTGCGCCATCTGCGATTTCAGTGGGAGTTAATGTCAGTCTGCTGCCTGGAGGAGGAGCGGTGGCCGGGGAATACATCGGTCAACTTGTCTTGCAGACTAGCAAAGACACCACCACCATTCCAGTGACCGTCACCGTAGGAGTGGCGCCGTTTACTCAGTTGAACCCCATCAGCTTCACCATGCCGTTTGGAGGAGCCAATCCCCTTCCGCAGGTCATCAAATTGTCCGCCATTGATAATTCGACGTTCCGATTCAGTGCGTCGGTAGCGACCGCCAAAGGCGGTAACTGGCTGAGCATATCTCCGTCAGGCAATGCCTGCTGCTTCACACCGCTGGCAATCACGGCCAGCGTGAACGCAAGTACGCTGGCGGCGGGAAATTACACCGGTGAAATCATTTTCACGGAGTTTGCGAACCCTGGGCGGTCGATGGTCCTGCCTGTAAATCTAACGATTCTTGCCGGCGGAGCATTTTTCGACAACTTGCCTGGTGCGTTGAGCTTCTCCTTCAAGACGGGCGGTACGGCCACCCAACAGATCGTGCAGATCCGGAACGGCGGAACTGGCGCCTTGAGTTGGACGGTGAGCACCAGTACAGCCGATGGCGGGGCTTGGCTGAGCGCTACGCCGCTCAGCGGCACCGCACCCTCGATTGCGACGATTTCAGTCACGGCTGCAGATCTACCCGGTGGCGGACTGCTCGCCGGAACGTACTCGGGTCAACTGGTTTTCCAGACAGCGAAAGACGGTACGACGATTCCGGTCACGGTGACGGTTGGAACGGCTGCGTTCACACAGATGAATCCGATTAGCTTTACCATGCCGTTCGGTGGTGCGAATGCACTGCCGCAGGTCCTGAACATCTCCACCACTGACGAATCTACGATTCGCTTTAGTGCGAGTGCCGAAACGGCGAAGGGCGGCGCATGGTTGAGCATTTCTCCGACTGGCAATGCTTGCTGCTTCACGCCATTGGCGGTCACAGCTAGTGTGAACGCCAGTACTCTGGCGGCTGGAACGTACACAGGTGAAATTATTATCACCGAGTTCGCCAACCCTGGTCGCTCGATGACCATCCCCGTAACGCTAACTGTAGCTGCTTCGGGAGCATTTTTCGACAGTCTGCCTGGCGGATTGAGCTTCTCGGTGCAGTCTGGCAATGCTGCGACACCGCAGACACTTTTGGTCAGAAATGGAGGCGCCGGTACGTTGAGCTTCACTGCCACTACAAGCACAGCTGATGGCGGTGCTTGGTTGGCGGTAACTCCTACCAGTGGGTCGGCACCAAAATCACTCACCGTATCGGTCAACGTCGTGAATTTGCCCGGAGGAGGAATCCTGGCTGGAACCTTCACCGGTCAACTACTACTCGAGGCTACTGGGGGTATCGCCACGGTTCCGGTAACGGTTACGGTGGGCAAGGCTGTCTTCGCACAAGTGAATCCGATCAGCTTCGTAATGCCGTTCGGAGGGGCCAACCCGTTGCCTCAGATTCTGACCATACCAACCGCCGACAACTCCACCCTTCGCTTTACAGCGACAGCGGCGACGAGCAAGGGTGGCAGTTGGCTCAGCATCTCTCCGTTCGGTAATGCCTGCTGCTTCACGACCCTGCCCGTGACAGTCAGCGTCAATGCCACTTCGCTTGCGGTCGGGAACTACACTGGAGAAATCAGGATCGTCGAATTCGCCAACCCTGGCAGATCCATGACCGTACCCGTCAATTTGGCGGTCGTGGCATCGGCCACGGCGTTCTTCGACAACTTGCCCGGCCAAACCAGCTTCTCATTCAAACCGACGAGCGCCAATCCGCCATCGCAGACGGTCCACATTGGCAATGGCGGCGCTGGGACTCTGAACTGGTCGGTCTCGTCGACTACCGCCGATCCTGGCAAATGGATCACGTTAAATCCAACCACGGGTGTCGGCAGCGGAACCTATACTGTTTCCGTCACGACCTCAAAGCTTCCGGGGAAGGGTCTCATCGCAGGCACGTACATCGGGCAACAGGTGCTGACGACAACTACTGGAAAGGTAACCATTCCAGTGAGCGTGATGGTAGGCGATCCAGTCTTTGTTCAGGTTGGCACCGTCACCTTCAACACCACGAGGGGTGTGAATCCCAATCCCCAGTCGATATCGGTAGCGAGCACAAGCACGGCGATTCGCTTCACGCCCAGCGTTGCTACCGGCAAGGGTGGTACCTGGCTACACATCTCTCCTTCCGGTACCGCTTGTTGTTTCACGCCTACCAGCGAAACCATCAGCGTTAATGCTAGCGCGTTGGCGGTTGGAACTTACGTTGGAGAGATTAACGTCATCGAATTTGCCAACCCAGGGAAGTCGATGACCATCCCGGTGGTTCTCAACGTCGCTCCTTGATCCAACGCGGCATGTACGATGACCGCATAAGGAAAGAACCTTAGAGCACAGACCTGACGGAGCCGGCTAACCCCGACTCCGTCATTCTAAGAAAGTGCTACATCTTGCGCAGCTAGGTCGCCATGGTTCTCGGATCAAGTCTGACGCAACTGCCAATCCTAAAAGAGAGAAAGCGACCAGCTTTCGGCAGCTTGAAGACGACCGGAAGCTGTCTACAAACGGGTTTGGAGGAGCTCGGGGCGACCCACACTAATTGGCACCAGCCGTCTCCCAAGCCGACTTTTGGCCCGAGTCGCAGCTATTTACACAAGCCGCTAGAATTCACAAGCACTGCTTCGAGGCAGTGCAACTCACCGAAAGATGCAAGGTTCCAACCTGCTAGAACAGTTCTTTTCGAGGTGCGGCGGCAGTTCATTCGCTGGTACGCGCAAGAAATATTCGGCGTGTGAGCGTGGGGTGCGGAGAAGATCAGCGATTAGGAATATATTCCTATTAGCCCGCTGCGGCACGCCTCACGGGCTGATACCCGGCACGGAAATCCGCTCGATTCTCGCTGCGATTGCGGGCCCCTGGAGAACGTCACGCACAGGGTCGATGTCATCGAGCGCGGCATCGAGTTGCGCCTAGCGCGAGTAATTCCTTCATGCGCGCTTCGTGGTCGAAGGGCTTGTTGGCTTGGGCCTGATAATCGGCCGGCGCCTTCTCCATGCGAGCGCTGCGCTCCTGTTCCTGATCCGCGAGCTTATCGAGAGCGTGCAGGAAGTTCCTAGAGGAGGACTTCCGGACAACTTCACGGGTCGCTGGCCGAGAACCACCGATGCAGTCCAATGTCCGCCTTTGGATAACGTCCGCATAGCCTGTGCAAAGAGGAGCGCCGGATCACTCGTTTGCTCGTATGAGACATTAGTCCTTGATCGTGATCGTGCTGGCCTCGACATTCCAGCCTCCGACCACCAGTTCCGCAGGCTTCTTCAGTGCATCTTTTCCAAGGTAGCGTGCTGTGAGCGTTCTGGATTCGCCGGGCAGCAGGGTCAGGTAGTTGTCCTCCCATAACACCGGCAGAATCTCTTCGGCTGACCCCGAAAGGCGGATTCCGAGGTGCACCTGGAAGGCAAGACTCTTCGATGGGTTGTGCAAACTTACCCGGACCTGATCGTTGGCTGCGTTCTTCTCTCTAGTGACCGAGGCCTCCAGTTTGACGATCGGCAATTTGTTTAGCGCCGTCAGATCTTCGAAAGTCTTGACTGGAGTGAAGGCGGAATCGGGCGTGTTGTCCCAGTCAATCACGGCCAGCTTGGCGGGCAACCAATAGAAGTTCGAGCTGATTTCCTTGTCGGCGGAGTCGATGAGCGTCAGCCTCAAGAAGTAGACGGTACTCCGCGACTGGGCAGAGAAATTCGGCAGCGTCAACACAGTCGCTGCACTGTCGGGCCCAGCGTTGGTCTTCACTTCGCGCGAGAAGAGCTTTTCCAGATTGAAGTCAAATGCCTGCGCGCTTACCGTCAAGCCGGCGACGGATTGTTGGCTAGTGTTGACCACGACCACCCCGCGATCGTCATAGGAGTATTGGACGTGCAGCGGCTCGCAGGCTTTCCGGGTGCCGAAATAACCTCCGGCCGGGTACATGTAGTAATCGTAGAGATGCCAGTATGTCGACGGCCACGCGTTGTTCAACGTCCACTGAATTACGCCGGTGGATGTGTACTTATTGCGGCCGTAGGCTTCGAACATGGCACGCTCTCCGTCATAGGCAATAGCTTGCGCCTTGCGCAGATAATCTTCGAGGCTTGACGGCGCGCCATACGTTGCATTCATCGCTTCGTTGAAACGGCTCAAGTCCTTGAATCGTTCCCCGGCGCCGTGGAAATTCCAGAACTCGTCCACAGGCCAGAGGTGCTCTTTGGGAAGCATCTTCTTCAGGCTCTCCAGCGGAGGAATCGCCGGCCCCGGCCCGGTCTCGGTGTTGTAACCCCATCCGCCACCCCACTTCGATTTATCTTCCAGCCAATAGGACGGAGGCTCGTAATCGTAGGGGCCGGTCATCTTCACGCCGGATTTTCCCGTCAGTGTGGTGGACTGGTCCGCAGCCGACGACACAACTGGATTCGGCCAGCCCACCTGCTTTTCGACCTCAAGATAGGCACGCTCCACATCCGGCGGAGGCGGACCATCGCTGCCGTTCAGCCAAGTCAACATGCTCGGGTGCGAGCGCAGCTTGAGCATCTCTGTGCGCAGGGAGTCGGTCGCGATATCGAGTGTGCCAGGGAGCCATTTGTCCCACTGCTCCCAGACGTCGCAACAACACCAGCCCGCCATGATCAGAATGCCGTACTCATCAGCAAGGTTATAGAACTCGTCGGTTTCGAGTTGACCTTCCTGACGGATGGTGTTCAGGTGCATTTCCCGGACATATTGAAAATGAGCTTCATACTGCTCGTGCGTCATGGGACGCAGCAGCATGTCGTGGTCCCATGCGCCGCCGCGAATCAGGATCGCCTTGCCGTTGACCTTGAACAGCCGGTAGCTCTGTGGCGTCAACGCAGAAGTCACTTCGCGGATGCCGAAGCGCACGTCGCTTTCATCCGAGGACTGGCCGTTCACCAAAAAACGCACAGTGAGTTGGTGCAGGTTTGGCGTGCCCATCTCCGCCGGCCACCAGATCTTTGGATTCTTGATTTGCAACTGCGGATACTGTTCAGGAGTAAACGTGGCAGAGAGCTTTTGGTTGGGCTGCAACTGAATTTTCTGCTGAACGTGAACGCCGTCAAATGAGGCTTCCAAATCACCGTCTACCGGCTGAGGCATTGTATTCTGCAACTCGGCCCTGATGGTCAGGTCCGCCTGTTTCAGAGAATCGTCGGCAAAATGCGTCATCACTGCCGGGTAGCGCACACGGACTGGGCCAGTTGCGCTCAGCGACACGTCGCCCCACAAGCCCATGTTCTTGTCGGGAGGAGTGGGGTTCCAGTCCACCCAGTTGACGGCCAAGTCATCGGGAGTCGGAGCGAAGACCTCGGCCGCGAGCACGTTCGTTTTACCGGGTTCGACGAGAGCGGTGACATTGAATTCGTAGATTCTGTAGGCGCCCGCGATCTGCTTCGCGTCGGCGAGCTTGTGGCCGTTCAGCCGGAGGTTGGCCCGGTTGTTGATTCCCTGAAGATGAAGCCAGATGCTCTTTCCCTTGTAGTCCGGCGGGATTTGGAATTCGGTGCGGTACCACCAGGGAACCGCGTAGGGGCTGTCTTTCGACATGGGGAAACGGTTGAAAGAATTCAGTCCGATGGGATAGGTCATGCCGGGCAACTGACGAAGGTTTATGCCGAAATTTGGATCGGGACACTCGCCGTTCGCCACCTGAATTGCTAATACAGTCGAGGGAACAGTTGCCTCATACCACCCTTTAGTTTGAAAACCTGGCGAGGAGATGGCTGAGCCCTCCGCGCTGATTCTTATCGAGGATTGAACTCGCCATCCTCGCTGTAACAGCACTGCCGGCGGATTGACGGCGCCCGACAGCGGCACCGCCGAGACGATTGCAAGTAAAACAATAAGTGGTGCGGGCGGGCTAATTGCGCCGTATATGGTTCTTGACATGGATACTCCTCGCAAATTCGCGTCGATGAAAAAACTGCAGAAGTTCGAGTTAAACCTTGAGAAAGACTTTCTTGTGCCAGAGCAGCCAGAGCAGGCACCAGCAAAACAAAACCGAGGCCACAGCGAATATGAGAGCAGCGTTGGCGGGGTTTGCGACCAGCGCTGCCAGACGCGCCTGAGCGACGTCGTGCAACAAAACGCCGGTCCCATTTGCTCCTTTGACGCTCCAGCTATAGCCAGGGCCGTACACGAACGAGTCGGCGACAAACCCGGCAATGGCGTTCATTCCGAAGACCAGAATTGGCATCGTCCAGGTCCCACGCCACTGCTGGATTTCCAGTACCCAATACAGGAAAGCGAGAAACACGAGAGAGAAGCCGCCGGCGAAAACGACGAACGAACTGGTCCAAAGATTCTTGTTGATGGGGAACCACAAGTTCCAGACCTCACCGGCAACCAGGCCGAGAACGCCAAAAAACGCCATGCGGATTGCGATCGTGCCGCGGTCCCGCCCCGAGCGCAGCCAACCGCCCGTCAACACACCGATCAAAGTGGTTGCAATGGCTGGGACGGTGTGAATGATCCCTTCCGGATCGCGATTCCCGTTGTAGAGATGTCCCATGAACAGCTTGCGATCGAGCCATGCGGCGATGTTTCCATTCGGGTCCATAAAGGGGACATCGCGTCCGGGCATGCCGAAACCAGGCACCGGCAGAAAGCGCAATATCGTCCAATACCCCAGCAAGCATGCGGCGATCGCGATGATTTGCCCGCGGCGGTTTGTCCACAACACGAGGACGGCGGCGGCAAAGTAACAGAGTGCAATCCGCTGCGTCACTCCCTCGAAGCGGAAACTGTGCCAATCGATCCCAATCAACGGAAAGCCATTCACGAACAGCCCAATCGCGATTAGCAGCAAGCTTCTCTTCAAGGCGTGCCACAGAATCTGTAATCGAGATTCGCTGCGCCGCATCCGCGCCGAATAGGAAAACACCATGGATACGCCCACCAGAAACAGGAATGATGGAAAGATGAAGTCCGCCGGGGTCCAGCCATTCCATTCCGCGTGCTTAATGGCCCAGTAGGACTTGTCATCGCCGTTGTCAACCAGGATCATTCCGGCGACTAGAAGCCCACGAAAGACGTCGAGGCAGAGCAGTCGTCCTGCCGGCAGCTCAGAATCAGGGTTTGCGTTGTCGCCTTCTGGGGATTGCGCAGGCGCGGTGAGCGGTGGCATGGTTGACATAGCACTCCTCTGGTCAGCTCTTGCTTGGCTTCTGTGTTGGTCTTACTCCGCCCTTGACACAGAAGCGCCACTTCGCGCAGATTCGCGATAGGGTCGCGGTCTGCGATGTCTCAGTCTGATGTGGAACTGCAGCATCCGTGAAGTACCTAACGGTTGCGTGACGGATTCAATCCCGATTCAAGCGGTCACAAAAGTGCAACGAGCCACACTCCGTGGGTGCTAGAATTTCGAGCAGACGGCCCTAATGGTCACGGATTCCCACGCCGCCCCGACGGGCGCTCGACCAGTTCTCGGTCTCGAAGAAGAGGCCATCCGCTCCCAATTAGCGCAGATTTTGGCAAGCCCTGAATTTTGCGCAAGCCACCGTTGCCAGGAATTTCTTCGTTTCGTAGTAGATGAAACACTCGCCGGTCACGCGGCCGTGCTGAAGGAACGAACGATTGGGGTGGAAGCGTTTGGCCGAGCCGCCGACTACGAAACCAATCTCGACGGAGTTGTGCGGATCAAGGCTAGTGAAGTTCGCAAGCGGTTGAGCCTCTACTACGCTGGGAGCGGCAAAACGGCAAATGTGGTCGTTGAACTGCCAGTGGGCAGCTATGTTCCGACCTTTGCGGCGCGAGAATCTTCGTCCGCCGGCGGCGCGGAGGGAAGCCCAGAAACAGCCGCCGCAGTATCCGATCAAGTCGCGCATGACAGCGGCTTCGAACATCGCAGGCGAAGGTCATTGATCGGAACCGCGCTGATTGCCGGCGGGTTGGTTGCCGCGATCTCCCTGTCGGCTTACTGGTGGCACTCACAGCACGCACCTTCCACGTTGAGCGAATTCTGGGAACCGATGATTCGCGGTTCAGGCCCGGTGCTGATCGCCGCGGCCTATGTGCCGGTATACGCGCACGACGGGCGAGTGCCCGGCGACCAGGGCGAGTTACTGCCGATGTCCGACCAGTATGTCGGCGGAGGAGATCTGGTGGCCGCCGCGCGCGTTGCCGGAATGCTCGGCCGGATGGGGCGTGCGTCCGAAGTAAGAGTGGGCAACGCGATTTCGTTTGAGGATCTGCGCAACTCGCCAACCGTGTTGATCGGATATTCCAGCACGCAATGGAAGGATGTAACGCAGGATTTCCGCTTCTATGTGGATGACAGCGATCGCGGCATGATCCGCGACAACGGCAAACCGACGGAATGGTATCCGCACAATATCACTCGCGATTTTCACACCGATGAGGACTACGCAGTGATTTCGCGGGCGTTTCTTCCGCAGACTCACTCCATGCTGGTCCTGATCAGCGGCTGCACGCAGTATGGAACCGAGGGCGCAGCCGACCTGATTACCAGTCCCGAACTCCTGGCTGGCCCGCTGCGCGAAGCCCCGGCGGGATGGCAGCACAAGAATCTGCAGTTGGTGTTGCGCATGCAAGTGATCGCGAACGCTCCGGCCTCACCGAAAGTGGTCGCCGCGCATTATTGGTAGCGTCCTGGCGAGAATTCGAGATTGTCACCCGTCGACTTGCTTTCCATCTGGCGCCTCGAACTATGGTCCGCCATCCGGAGCGGTCCAGAAACGGGCTTCGAGGAGGTCAACGGACCAACGGATGATCTCCCCGAAGCCGACTTCGGACCCGTCTAGCTAGCTCTCTGTGATTCAGCTTGCCAATTGCCCGGTCCGTCATGCTGAACGTCCGATTGCTATTGCAGCTTCATTGATAAACACTTAGCGACAGGGCAGGACCCGTCCTTCGGCCTGCCCCTCAAGAATCATGCAAGTTAGATCTAGCGGTCTTTTGGGCAGGTCTCGGACGGGAAGTAGCGGTTACACTCCTCCGGACAAAAGAGCCGAGTCACACGCTTGCGCGCCAAGTTAAGTAATTCGCCGAGATCGAACGTGTACACCCGAACTGTCCCATCATGACTGGCGGTGGCGAGATACTTTCCATCTGGACTGAAGGCTACACTATTAACGATGTTCGAGTGGCCACGCAATGTTAGCAGTTCCTTCCCACTCTCCGCGTCCCACACCTTTGCCGTCTCATCATCACTGACCGTAGCGAGGCGCTTACCATCGGGACTAAAAGTGACATCGCTAACTGGGTCCGAATGACCGCGCAAGGCCAGCAGTTCCTTCCCGCTAGTCACGTCCCAGATCTTCGACGTCTGGTCGTTACTGGCGGTGGCGAGGCGCTTGCCATCGGGGCTGAAGACGACGTTGTTAACAGAGCCCGAGTGGCTCAGGGTTAGCAGTTCCTTGCCACTCTCCGCCTCCCACACCTTCGCCGTCTGATCGCTGCTGGCGGTGGCGAGGCGCTTGCCATCGGGGCTGAAGACGACGTTGTTAACAGAGCCGGAGTGGCTCAGGGTCAGCAGTTTCTTCCCACTCTCCGCGTCCCACACCTTCGCCGTCTGATCACCGCTGGCGGTGGCGAGGCGCTTGCCATCGGGGCTGAAGACGACGTTGTTAACAGAGTCCGAGTGGCTCAGGGTTAGCAGTTCCTTGCCACTCTCCGCGTCCCACACCTTCGCCGTCTGATCACTGCTGGCGGTGGCGAGACGCTTGCCATCGAGGCTGAAGACGACGTCGTTAACAAAGCCCGAGTGGCTCAGGGTCAGCAGTTCCTTGCCACTCTCCGCGTCCCACACCTTCGCCGTTTTGTCCGAGCTGGCGGTCGCCAGTCGGGTGCCATCGGGGCTGAAGATTACCCCGTTAACAGAGCCGGAATGGCTCAAGGTCATACGAACCTGCGATGACAAAATCGCCTGGTGCAGTGCGTCTTCCGCCTCGGGCACAGGAGGCTGCGAAAACCTAAACGTGGCGTTCACCGCTTGGATCGCCAAAAGAACGCTTCTTTCCGGGTCGTCGTTGAGACTTTCACTAGAAAACGCAGCCAATTCCCTAGCGCGGGACTCTCTTGCGTTTCGTTGAGCGACGCCATACAACACATAGAAAGTCAAGGCAAGCGCAAATGCTGCAAGCATGCCCAGGGACACGATTGCCAGGCCTAACTTTCGCCGTCGTTCGCGAAGCGCCACGCTGTCACGGAGGAAGACCTGTTCCGCGGACGTCAGATCTTGTCGCCGGTGGACCAGCCACCGCTCCGCCTCTGATAAAGACAGCCCGCGTAGCAGGTAACTAGCATCTCGCGCGTGCTGCTCCCACTGCGCTACCTGGATTTGTGTTCGCTGGCGCCATAACAGGAATTCTCGGTCTTCGTTGAGCCAGCCGCGAAGTCGGTGCCAATTGCGTATGAGCGCCTCATGGGCTACTTCCACCGTGCAACGCCCTTTCTGTCCTTCGCACCCAGGGCGCCCCATAACGAGCAAACGCGCTTCGGGTCGGGCAAGCACCTCCGGCACCTTCTCGGCTAAAGCGTCACTGGCTTGCAACTCGATCCGTTGCCGCGTGTCTTCAGCTCCTTCCTCGGGTCTAGCAACGCGTACTAATCGGCTGAAGAGTCGACGCACCTCCGTCTGCTCTTGCGGCTCAAAGCGGGCAAACTCTGCTTCGGCCCGCTGCGCCAGCGCTCCGGTCACGCCCCCGATTTCGTCGTATGCAGCGTTGGTCAGGGTTCGCCCTCGCCGCCTAGACCAGAGCCCTGTCAGAGCAAACTCAAGTAAAGGCAAATTGCCGGGCTCTTTTCCCACATCATCCAAAATTCGATCCACCAACCCGCCCTCGAATTCGAGTCCCACAAGTTTGGCGGGCCCGGTAATACTCTCTTTCAATTCGTCGCAGGTAAGTCCTCCAATTGTTTACTTGCGCCGGGGCAAGACGATCACTCAACTCTCGATCGAGGGTAATGATCTGGCTGTAGAAGTCAGAGCGCACGGTAACGAGCAAGGTGAAGGGAGCCTTCCCAAGCGCGCGAACCACTGCCCCCGCGAAAGGACGCCGTTTCGAATCTGGGGTGACGGTGAAGAGTTCCTCAAACTGATCTACCACGACGAGCAAGCGTCCAGTTCCATTCGACTTGTCGATCACGCGGTCAATGATCGAGTCAAGCCGGATGTCGCCAACCGCCAGCCGCGCACCAAGCTTCTGAGATTCAGTGAGTCGATCTATCTCGCTCAAGCCTTGCTCAAGAATTGGCATCAGGGCTGAGGCGAGGCGCAGGAAGGGATCATTACCCGGCGTGAATGTGATTACGTCCCATGTGGTTGCGGGCGGCACCTGGCGGGCGCAGAATCGGAACTAGTCCGGCCTGAACGACTGAAGACTTGCCGCTGCCTGAGGGACCGACCACCACGACCAATTCTTTTCTTGAAGTGAACTTGAACAACTCGCTCGCAAACGCCGATCGTCCGGCAAAGAAGGCAGCATGCTCCTCATCAAACGCCTCTAACCCACGATAAGGACATAGCGGCGCCGCACGTTCCGCAGCCGATGTTGTCGCGGGCACAATCGCAGAAATGGCGCGCTCAAAGGCATCCAGCTGCTCTGCCACGGCAAGCGAGTCAAGTTCTGCGCGAAGATCAATCCATGTGTTGGCAAAAAGAAAGCTTGGCGTAAGGTCAGCACCGGCGAGTAACACAGGAATTACTGGGAAGGCGCGGCCCTGCTTTTCCTCAATCACCTGGCGGTCGAGTGCAAACCACATCTCACGCTTTTGCCACCCGCCAAGCTCCCGGCCAATGAAAACCGCTACGGCACTCACGCCGCGGAGCCCCTCTCCAAGAGCCGAAGGCCATGGAAGGCCGGGTACGAGTTGATCTCGATCGAGGAAGGTCCCAATGCCGCGCGCTGTCAGCAACTTCTGGAGGGCTACCACCGATGGGCGGTCGATACTGTTGTAGCTCAGGAATAGACTGGGCCCATCCATGACAGTTAACCGCACGATGTGTCGCACCTATGATAGCATCGCAAACAATGCTGTGTAGACGAACAGACGAACGGGGACTTAGGAACTCAGCCACTAGGAGTCGCCCTGGCCGGAACGAGTTAAAAGCGCCCCCAGACACAGCTGTTGTTGACAAGTTGTCCCTTGAGCACTTGCAATCAACCATTTGGAAGGCAGGCCGCAATACGTTTCCTGACCCACCGCTCCTGAACGCGTTCTAGGCCCTCCAAAGCAACTCCAAGTCTTCAAGCTGTCGGAAGATCGTACGCCAGCACTCGCAAAGCTACGCTGCGCTCATGCATCCGGCTCGCTTCACATAGTCGCACACTGGGTTCACGAGATGGATCTGATTCGCGCGGAGGTTGGTCAGAACGACTCTATGCAAGTAGGTCCTCCGTAACGGTGTAGTGTTGACCGAAAAAACACTAATGTACTCCGCTGGTCGAAGACGCAGCACTGATCTGGGAAACTCAACTCGTGACTTAGGCTTACCCTCCGAAACGGGCTTCCCGAGGATTTGCCGAATTCGCACCGTGGGGTCGGCCTGTGGGAAGCAGAGGAGTGAGTGCGTAACTAGTCTGGATTGTGCCAACCTGGGTCTTTGGATTGTGAACCCAAAGGGCTGTGGCATGAAGACAACCTCCAACACACCTTGCCATCGAGGCGGAATGTGTTCGAGCGATCCGCCCCTCAGCCGAAATCGGCCCATTCGATTTCCCATAAGCCGACTTCTGGCTCGTAGCGGACGAAGTCCGCGCCCTTGAAGCGGAGCGCCCAAGCTTGGACAAAGAGACATTCTCCTCCATGCTTCCCGAAGCCCCGGTCTGTGTTAGTAGACGGAACTATACCTTTTCTTCGTTCTACCTCCTGATTCTCACTTTTTCTTGCGATACTCCTTGCCACTCTGTCTTCGATCTTGCGATGGCACGCTGCCCTTGAGTTGGGGAACTCGGCCCCGCGGCAACAAATTGGCGTGCGCTCTCCAAGAGAGCGCCCCAAATTAATTGCGCTGGCCGTCTGTTGTGGGCCTAGCTGTCCTGTCTTCGGAGCGACTGGGCTCAGCGCGGGCCATCGTTCAACCCGACAGGGTCATTGTTTGGTACCGACGACAGCAAGTCTCCGTCGCAGGCTCTGCCGCGCTTCACGATTGATCGAAGGACGGAACAGCAGGACGGCCCCCATCAACAGCCATGTACCCACCACCGCGATGAGTGCGAGGAGCAGCGCCGGGTTGATCTCGTTCCTTCCCTGGGCCAGCCGAGACAATGCAAACACCAGGAAGAAGAGCATGTAGCCGACGAGGGCAAAGAGGCCCATCTTTGCGGCCAGAGCCGGGAAAGCCCATCGACGGTGATACGTGACTATTTGTTTTCCTCCTATCTGGGGCCCAGCTACGTCGCCAATTTGTGGAGGTAGGTGTGATCGGTAATCTATGAGCCACAGGACTCGCTCGGGTTGATTGTGTTGGGCCACCAAGCGTATTTCCTTCTCGATGCTCGCCGACGACTCCGTGAGATCCATCACCACAGCAGCGGCCTCGGAGGTCAACTTGGCGATCGCCTGCTCCCAGCTTTCATCTGACGTGCGCAGTTGCACTGGTAGGCTACCCAGCGGGCAGGTAAGACGCAGTCCCGAAAACGCCCAGACGAACGGATCCCAATTACGAGGCTGACTTTGCGGGGAGGCAATAAACACAACCGGAGCCCCTGGAGGTGCTGCCTTTAACACCTCGGAGACAATGGTTCGATCCGCAAATCCGGAGAAGCGACGCAGGTAGAGCACGAACGGCCTGCGGCGAAAATAGCTTGGATGCGAATGCACCCAACTCGACAGCGCAGCCGCTACGGCTATCGTTACTCCCCACCCCGTGATGCCAGCGACCGTAGTGAAGATTAGACCTCGTGCATCGGCCGCAGCTTCGGGATGGAAAGGACCTTCCATGCTAATGCGCTGGAGAACCAGGCTAACGACTAGCAGCGTCGGAATGCTAGCGGATGCGTAGGCCAACCGTTTTTGCCAAACGATGCAGTGCTTCCGGGGTACAGCAGACGCGTTGATTGGCCAGATGCGAAGCGCAAAGCGTGCGAGTGCAACGGCTGGCAGCAGACCAGTAGCTGAGCCGAAGGCGACGCTCATGCTGAGAACTACAAAGAATAGGAATAATGGCAGGTTCCCGAGCCGATCCGTAAAGGCGAGCGATGGTAGCATCGCAAGTAACGGAATCATCAGCAGAAGGACAAGGAGAGTCAGACCGCTAATGACCCTGAAAGCGCCACTCGTCGCTGTGTAGCCTAACCGAGGCGCACTGATGAAGCGCATAGCCTGTTACGCTCCGAGCGTATCTTTCGTGATCAGTATAGGCAGGGCTGCCCAAAAAACCCAGCTGTGTCGTCATCGGAAGTGTCTGATTCTACGCATACGGCCTTTTCCTCGATTGCCGTTCACCGCGACTAAGCCTCTTACGACACGGGCCCGGAGCTCTGGCCAATGGTGTGACGAACACCCAACACCTCCCACAAGCCGACCTCCGGCCCGCGTCGTTGCGAGTCCGAGCTACCCCTAACTTCAGAATCACGAGTCAGCTTGAAGTGCGAGCAACACCTTCTTCGTCTGGCGATAGCTCAGAACCAGGGTGACTGCTGCATTAGTTAGGTTCAGATGCCCGCCGGCGACTCACCCCGGTAAACACTAAATCCGGGATTGTGTTTCCACCTTGAAAACAAATGGGCATCGGGCCAGGTCGAGACTAAGTAGAGCGAAAACGAGGCGCCTACCGCCGATCTGAGCGAGTTGTTGCGGATTTGGGTGAGTCGCACCTCGCTGCCGTCACTCAGCTCTCCAGTTGTAAAAGATGCACGGCACCGGCCTCGTCGGCCGTGACTAGGACTCCACCATCGGCGGATATTGCGCACGGAATCAGCGGCCCCTCGCCCCTGAACCGCGCAATCACGGAGTTGCTGCTCAAGGCCCACACTGCAATGGTTCGATCATCCGAGACCGAGGCAGCGTATCTGCCGTCGGAGGAGACCGCCACCGACCAGATCTCCCGGTTGTGCCCTTTGAGGGTCGCAACCGCCTGCTCGGTGTGCACGGACCAGATCCGCAGTGTTCTGTCACTCGACCCAGAGATCAGGAAATTGCCGTCGGACGAGAACGCAGCGGCGTTGATCTGGTCGATATGCGCAGGCCTCAACACCCGCGCGAACCCGGTCGCGATCTCCACCAGGACCAACGTGAACGGAGTACTGAGTGCAACCACCTTGTCATTGGGACTCAGAGCCAGGCAGAAGCCTCCCCCGCGGCGTCTCGCCGCCACGATCTCTTCGCCTTTTTCGAGATCCCATACTCTCAAGGTCTGATCCTCCCCGAGGGAGATCGCGCGCTTGCCGCCCACAGTCAGGGCGACCTGCAGAATCCGGCCGGTATGACCGCGCAGAGTTTGAAGGCATGACCCACTGGCGGAATCCCAGACGCGAAGCGTCATGTCGAACGATCCAGAGATTATCCGTGATCCATCGGGCGTGTACATGTCTGCCGTGCGGCTTGTGGCCTTCGCGGACCGGCCTTGATCGTCAGACCAAGGCGTGCTGGAGATCTCCTGGTTCTCGTGCATGTTGTTTCTCAGCGTGCGCGGGTTCTTAGACTACGCAGGACCGACGGTCCACTCGCGATTAGCGTGGCTGCCGTGTTGCCTTCCTCCTACTCGGAATGAAATCGGCATCCTGATCTACGGGCTTTTCGCAGCTCAATCGCCCCGCCCACCGATGCCTCTGGTCTATGCTTCAAGAAACACCTCGCGATGTCCCCTGCAAGACTCGAGGTCAGGATGGATTC
>Ga0075030_100000755_pt1 | contig 28614 bp, 26 predicted proteins | sample LitLauG_LLR_2012_FD_71393 | JGI IMG/M metagenome (GOLD analysis project Ga0075030, IMG submission 71393) | Freshwater sediment microbial communities from Pennsylvania, USA - Little Laurel Run_MetaG_LLR_2012 | ecosystem: Environmental > Aquatic > Freshwater > Creek > Sediment | place: USA...
GACATCGCCGAGGCGGCCGGCTATTCGCGCGGGGCCTTCTATTCAAACTTCAAGAGCAAGAACGATCTGTTCTTCGAAGTGCTGCGGCAGGATGAGGAGCGAACGCGCGCGCAACTCGCAGCGGCACTGGACGATGCGCTGCCGCCGGACCACGTCCAGGCCCGGATGCTGCAGGCTTACGCGGGCCTGTACAAGGATGCCGATGCCTTCATGACGTGGACCGAAGGCAGGATGCTGAGTGTTCGCGATGCGAAATTCCGGGCCAAGCTTTCCGCGCTGATGGAGGAAAGGCGTGATTTCGCCGTCAAGCTCCTCGAGTACCTGTCCAAGCGCGCCGGCGCCACTCCGAGCGTTCCCTTGGAACACCTGGCGAGCGGGTTCATCGGCCTCATCGAGGGGGTGCGCCTTTTCGGGGCCTCCTGCCCGAACGAGATGCCCCCCGAAGTCGCTGAGTCCATTCTGAAGCTCTTCGCTGATGCGGTCCTGCAGCGGGTAATGCAGCCCGCTGGTGCCAGCTCGGCCCGGCGCCGGTAACGCACCCATCCCGGCATTCATCGGGCCGACCTCTGCAGCACGTGCACGAGCAGTGGAGCCAGGAACGCGAGCTTCAACATTCATTATTGAATCTACATACATATATGTATTGACATGCTGAATTGAATCCAGTAATCTGGCAAGCATGGCTAGCTCATCCGATACCCAAACGCCCGCCTGGCTGCGCGACCGCTGTAGCGGCATCCTGGCTGCCGGAATCGTTCTCGCGCTGCTGTATGTCGGCCGCAGCGTGCTGATACCGCTCACGCTCGCCCTGATGCTGAGCCTGCTGGTGGCGCCCCTGGTTCGGGCGCTGCGGCGAATCGGAGCCGGCCAGACCTCTTCTGTACTGATCGCGGTGCTGGCGCTGGCCGTGTCGTTCGCAGCGGTGGCAGCCGCGCTCGGAATGCAGGTCCTGCGCGCCGCCGAGAGCCTTCCTCAATACGAAGCCAATGTGCAACGCAAGCTCAGGGCCCTCGACGAGGTCACGGTCGGGCGGCTGGGCGCGCTCACCAGCGAAGCGAGCCGCCTGATCGGGATCCCCGACGCACCCGAGGCGGTCGCCGTCCCGACCTCAGCTCGGGAGCAGTCCGGACCGGTACTGCAGATGGGTCTGGAGGCGCTGGCGCCTCCCGGAATCTCGCCGCATCCGCTTCGGCTCATTCGGAAGCTTCTGGCCTCCGCCTGGGCACCGCTCCAGGCCGCGGGCATCGTGCTGCTCGTCCTCGTTTTCGTGCTGCTCGAGCATGAATCGCTGCGCGATCGCTTCATCGGGATAGCGGGTACCACGGATATACGTGCGGCAACGCTCGCGCTGAACGATGCGGGTGAGCGGCTCTCGCGGTTTTTCGTCTCGCAGTTCGCGGTCAACGTGGGGTTCGGGGTATGCATCTGGCTGAGCTTGAGCTTCTTGCGCGTTCCGCAGGCGATGCTGTTGGGCGCTCTGGCCGGGGTGATGCGTTTCGCGCCTTACGTGGGCGTGTGGATTGCAGGCCTCTTTTCGACGGCGCTTGCGTTTGCGGTCGATCCGGGATGGTCGCTCGCGCTCGCCACGCTGGCCATCTTCGTTCTGCTCGACATCATCGCGGGGCAGTTGCTGGAACCGCACCTCTATGGCCACGCCACGGGGTTGTCGCCGCTGGCGATCGTGGTTGCGGCCATATTCTGGAGTTCGCTCTGGGGTCCGGTCGGACTGGTCCTGTCCACTCCCCTCACCTTGTGCCTCGTGGTCGCGGGGCGGCACGTGAAGGCGCTGGGCGCGCTGGAGTTGCTGTTGAGCGATGCCCAGGCACTGACATTGCCCCAGAGGTTTTACCAGCGCGCGTTGTCGGGAGATCCGCACGAGATCGTCGCCAACGCGCGAGCGTTTCTGAAGCGTCATTCCCTGGCTGCGTATTGCGACCGCGTCCTGGTCCCGGCATTGCACCTGGCTCGCCTTGACACGGACAGGGGTGCGACCAGCGAGGAGCAACACGCAAAGATCCGCCGCGTCATATTCGATGTGGCCGCGGCTCTGACCACCAGCAGCCACAAACTGCCGCGACGGCGTCCGCGGGGCTCGGTTCTGGAGGACGTCAGTGCCGGACGCTGGCTGCGCCAGCAGCGGGAACAGGCCAGCGGAAGATGGCAAGGTCCGCTCGGGGTGCCTCCCGGAACCGTCGTGATCTGCCTGGGACTGGGCTCTTCCGCCGACGACCTCGCCACCGAACTGCTGGTGCGCCTGCTGCGAGCCCAGAAGATCGATGCGCGGCACTTCTCGCCGGCAGACACAGGTAGCGAGCTGCCGCCCGGCGCAGATCCGGATGGCACGTCCATCGTCTACCTGGTGAGCGCTTTCCCCGGCCCGGAACGCGAGCGCGCCGATTCCATCAGCAAACAGATTCGCAACTTGTTTCCCAACGCATATCTGGCGCGGGTCTTTTGTCCAGGAGTCACAGTCCTGCCTGAGATCGCTGGGAGTGCCAGCAATGCCGACCATACGGCAATCTCGCTCGTGCAGGCAATCCAGATCTGCACAGTCCTCCGCGAAGCGCATGGATCCGAACCGGCAGCTCCACCGCAGCCCGCTGGTATCGACCAGCCTCACTTCAAACTAGTCGAGACCGCGACGGCCTGATCGCGCGAAGGATCGAAACGGGAGATCTGCTCGATGCTATCCGAAACGCTGCGGCACTATTGGAGCGGCGACATTCTTGCCGCCAACGTCTTCATCGGCCTGAACCTCTTGGGCGCTCTGCTGCTGGGCATGCTGGTCGGCTACGAACGCTCGTACCAAGGCCGGGCGGCGGGCATGCGCACGTACGGCCTCGTCTGCATGGCGTCGACCGCGTTTACCGTCTTCGTCGGCTTCGCGCCGTTGTGGTACGGCGGCTCGGCGGCGGAAGTCCTCGGCAACCCGACAAGCGTTGTCCAAGGCGTAGTCACAGGCATAGGCTTTCTGTGCGCGGGCGTCATCATGAAAGACGGCCTGAACATCAGAGGCCTGACAACCGCAGCTTCCGTCTGGGCGGTTTCGGCTGTCGGCGTACTGCTGGGAGTCGGTTTCTACGCGGCCGCGCTGTTGCTGGCACTGTTGTGCACGCTGTCGATGTCGTTGCTGCACCGGCTCGAGGCGAAACTGCCGGGTCGGACGACGCTGGATATCGCGCTGACGTTTCGCCGGGGTTTCCAGCCGAAGCTCGACGAGTTGCACAAGCGCGCCGAAGCGCGCGGATATCGCGTGCTGCGCGACAGCTTGACCATCACATTCGCCGACAACCAGCCGCTGTGGAAGTTCGGTGCCGTGGCCGTCGAGCGATCGCGGGCCGTATCGCCGGCGCTGCTGGCCGAGGAGCTCGCCATCTCCGAGGGTGTCGCAAGTTTCAGCATCGCGCCGGTGCGCAATTGATTCGGTGGCGAGCAAGGCGCCCCATGGCTTCTGCTTGGGACTCCACCCACCACTCGGCGCGGCGTCTCCCTAAGCAAGCTTTCGAACCTCACCTGAGAGCTGCCGCAAACTGTCTTGGCATAGCCTCGGGCGGATTCGGCGGATCCTCCCTCCGTCGAATCCAAACGCCGAGGAAGTGCGATAAGTCGGCTTGCCTGATTCAAGGATCGCTTTGTATTTCAGGAACCCGAATCAGCCACCCGGTCGTCAAATTTGGCGAAAACCTCGACCACCCAATCGACGAACGCTCGCACCTTGGCGTTCAGATGTCGGTTGGGCGGGTACATGACGTGGATCGGATGACTAGGGCGTCCCCAGCTCTTCAAAAGGGGAATTAGTGCACCTGTCTTGAAGTGGGGCTGGGCGATGTACCTGAATGTTTGGCCCACACCCAGACCCGCGAGCAGTCCGGTCACATGGGCAGTGCTTTCATTTACCGTCACCATCGTCCGACCCTCGACTGCAATCTCTTTGCCTCCGCGAGTGAACACCATCGGAAACGTCTTGCCAGTAAGCGGCGACGAATTGCTGTAAATGACGTGGCGCCTTTCCAAATGCTTCGGGTGGGATGGAACACCGTGCTCGTTTATGTAGGATGGGCTCGCGCACGTTACATAGCCGAGCTCCGCGATGCGGCGCGCAATCAGCGATGACACTGTCAGCGGATTCCCCCGTATCACGCAATCGACGCCATCGCCGATCAAATCCACGTTTCGGTCACTCACCCCAAGAATGACCTCGATCTCTGGATACCGGGCACGGAAAGTGTGCAGGGAGGGAAGCAGAATCGTGTTCGCAAGAATCGATGGCACATCGATTCGCAGACGGCCCTTCGGCTGAGCCCTCTGATTGGCAACGAACTCGTCCATGTCGTCGACATCGCTGATGATGCGAACGGCACGCTCATAGTAGCTAGCGCCTTCGGGTGTGACCGTTACCCTGCGCGTGGTCCGGTGAAGCAGTTTCACTCCCAGGTGCGATTCCAGGTCCTGTATCAGCTTTGTCACCGTCGAAGGCGGCAGCTTCAGCGACTCAGCGGCCTTTACGAATGTCCCTGTGTCGGCGATGCGGGTAAAGACCCGGAGTGACAACAGTTGATCCATGGAAACCCCTGAGGTTCTCGGGCAAGTCTATGCCGATTATTCACCGTACGGAATTATGAAATCGTGATCAGCCGATTTATTGGGACCGGTTCGGCGCCTAACCTCCAGGCCAATTCAGGACTGAACACACTCCATGAAGAGAAAACTCGAAGGAAGAGTGGCGCTCGTCACGGGCCGTTCGAGTGGCATCGGCCTGGCCACCGCCGAACGTCTTGAACGCGTCCCCAGCCGCATCAGTCGGTATGCCAGCTTTCAGTGTCTACTCGGCATCCAACGCCGCTGTACGGAACCTGGCGCGCGGCCAGCCGAGGGTTTCGCCCAATTCCGTTGACCGGATGGACGGGGTCTGTCCTGAAGCACATGCCAAGGGAATCCGCCGCGTCGAGGCTGAGGCGAGTTAGCCCGTTACTTGGCTTGCTATGGCGGGAGCGCTTCTCCGATGAGCATCGACGCCACACGCAAGCCGTCACACTCCTGAAGGAAAGATGGATGAAATCCGCCACCGAACTGCTTGAAGCCTACCTGAACAACGTCAGGACACCCGGAGTATCCGCGTCTCAGTTTGCCCGGGACGGCGTGCTCGAACTGCCATGGGTCAAGGCTTATGCCCAAGGGCCTGCTGCGGTCGAAAAGCTGCTCGCGGGTCTGCTTGCCAAGATCCCCGACTTTCGCTTCAAGAATCTGACCTACTTTATCCAAACTCCCGACAAGGTAGCGGCGGAATACCAGGTCGAAGCTCTGGTCGTCGATACGGGAAAGATCTATCAGCAGACCTACGCCGGCGTCCTGCTCGCCGAGAACGGCAAGATCAAATTGCTCCGTGAGGCTCTCGACACGCTAGCGGCCTCGAAAGCCTTCTCCAACGACTGATATGCAGCCGCCGACGGGAATTCCGAGACTTAGGCAGCCCTACTTCGCGCTTCGGAGGGCACCTTGCATAACGCGTCCGTGGGACGCGGAACATGATGGCGGAGACGGACGGATTCGAACCGTCGATGCGAGTTTTTGCCCGCATGCTCCCTTAGCAGGGGAGTGCCTTCGACCACTCGGCCACGTCTCCGGTAAATCGCCGCCGCGCCGGGCGCGGCCGCGGCAGTGTAGTTCCCGCACCCATTATGGGTCAACGCAAAGGTTCAGGCGATCGCCTGCTCAAGGGCGAACGCCTTGTGCAGGGCGCGCACCGCCAGTTCCATGTACTTGTCCTCCACCACCACCGAGATCTTGATCTCGCTGGTCGAGATCATCTGGATATTGATACCCTCCTCCGACAGCGTGCGGAACGTCAGGCTGGCGATGCCCACGTGGGACCTCATCCCGATGCCGACCACCGAGACCTTGCAGATCTTCGGGTCGCCCACCAGCGACTGCGCTCCGACGTGGTCCTTGACCTTGGTGTCCAGCACGTCCATCGCCTTGGCGTACTCGTTGCGGTGGACCGTGAACGAAAAGTCGGTGGTGCCGTCGACGCTGGTGTTCTGGATGATCATGTCCACGTCCAGGTTGGCCTCGGCGATCGGACCGAGTATCTGGTAGGCGATGCCGGGGCGATCCGGCACCCGCGTCAGGGTGATCTTGGCCTCGTCGCGGGAGAACGCGATGCCGGAGATGACGGCCTGTTCCATTTTGGTGTCTTCCTCGTACGTGATCAGCGTGCCGGAATTGGCTTCGATCGCGAGCGGCTGATCCACATCGCTCAGGCTGGACAGCACCCGCAGCCGCACCCGGTACTTGCCCGCGAACTCCACCGACCGGATCTGCAGCACCTTAGAACCGAGGCTGGCGAGCTCCAGCATCTCTTCGAACGTGATGGACGTCAGGCGCCGGGCCTCGGGAACGATGCGCGGATCGGTCGTGTACACGCCGTCCACATCGGTGTAGATCAGGCATTCGTCGGCGCGCAGCGCGGCCGCCAGCGCCACCGCCGACGTATCCGACCCCCCGCGCCCCAGCGTGGTGATGTTGCCCAGCTCGTCCTGGCCCTGGAAGCCGGCCACCAGCACGATCGTGCCGGCCTGCAGGTCGGCCCGGATCCGCCTTTCCTCGATGTCGATGATGCGCGCCTTGGTGAACGCGCTGTCGGTGAGCACGCGCACCTGGTGGCCGGTATAGCTCTTCGCTTTCAACCCGAGCTGCATCAATGCCATCGCCAGCAGGCCGATGGTCACCTGCTCGCCGGTGGCCGCCACCACGTCCAGTTCGCGCGGATCGGGGACCGGCTGGATGTCCTTGGCCAGCCCGATCAGGCGGTTGGTCTCGCCGCTCATTGCCGAGGGCACGATCACCAGCTGGTGGCCGGCGCGGCTCCACTTGGCGATGCGCTGCGCGACGTTCTTGATGCGCTCGATCGATCCGACCGAGGTTCCGCCGTATTTCTGGACGATCAGTGACATCAACGAATTATAGGGTGCGCGCGGCGGCGCCCCGGCGTGTCATTCGCGCAGAAGCGGCGCCGACCCGATCCAGTCGATGCGGATCCGGTCCCCTTCGTCCACCAGCATGCGCGCGTCGGCACCGACGCCGGCCACGTAGATCAGGCGCCCGTCGCGCCACACCAGCGGCAGGCCCGACCGTTCGTACTCCGGGATGCGGGCCTCCTGGAAGATCTGCTTCAGGCGCTTGGACGGCCGCGTCGGGTGCGGCTTGAAGCGCTCGCCTCCGGTGCGCGGGCGCAGCTCGAGCGGCTCGGACTCGAGCCAGCGCGCGTCGAATCCTTCGTCGCTGGTGGGCGTGAATACCAGCGCGCCGCCCCATCCGGGCACCGGCAGCTCGTGCTCGCCATTCCACCGCAGCGTGTGCTGCGCCGGGGCGCCGCGCCGGGGCGCATTCAGGCACAGCAGCCCGCGATGCCGGCGCAACTCGTATTCACCGATCCGCACCAGCAGGCGCGCATCGGCGCCGGCGTGGATGGCCTGGCGCGCGGCTTCGACCAGGCGTGCCCGTGGCGGCGCCGGCAGGCCCGCCTGTGACAGCCACTCGCGCAGCACCAGCATGCGCCGCGCCTCGGGCAGCATCGACAGCCGGTCGATCCGCAGCATCGAAGCAGGGGCATCGCGCGTGCAGTCCTGCAGGTCTTCGCGCGCCACCGAGCGCAGCACCTGTGCCCCCTCGGCGATCAGCTCGATCGAACGCTCGGCCGCGCCGCGAAAGCCCGAACGCAGGCGCGCCAGCTCGGGCATCACGCGCAGCCGGATCGCATTCCGCTCGAACCGCACGTCGGCGTTGCTGGGATCGTCGACGAAGTCAAGCGCCTTGCTCCGGACGTAGCGCTCGATGCGCTCGCGCGGAACGTTCAGCAGCGGCCGCAGCAGCGCGATCGGCGCACGTTGACCGGTGGCATCGCCGACGTTCGCGTCCATCTCGCGCTCCCGCGCCATGCCGGCCAGGCCCTCCAGCCCCGCGCCGCGCATCCACTGCAGCAGGAACGTCTCCAGGCGATCGTCCAGGTGGTGCGCCGTCAGCACGGCCACCGCGCCCAGTTCGCGCGCCGCCTGCTCCAGCGCCCGGTAGCGCGCCTCGCGGGCCGCCGCCTCCAGCCCCAGGCCGCGGCGCTCCACGCGCACGCGCCGCACGGCCAGCTCGACGTTCAGCGCCGCGCAGGTCCGTTGGCAATGCTCCACCCAGGAGTCGGCGTCGCGGTGCAGACCGTGGTGGACGTGCACCGCAAGCGGCCGCCCGAAGCCCGGCGCGCGCGCATCGCGCAGCGCGCACACCAGGGCCAGCAAGGCGGTCGAATCGCGCCCGCCGCTGTAGGCCACCACCAGCGGTGCATCGGTCCTGGCACGCGAACGACCGACCCGCCGCGCCGGCGCCTGCCCGGACAGCGCGTCGTCGACCGTCGACTTGACCGCGGCCCAGAGCAAGCGCTCCAGCGGATCAGCTTTCGGCCGACGTTTCCTTGAACTTGCCATAGCCCATCAGCCGGGCGTGGCGTGCGGCGAGCAGGTCCTTGACCTTCACGCCCTGGAACTGGCGCAGGCTGTCGGCCAGCGCGCGTTTGAGCAGCGTGGACATCTGCTTCGGATCGCGATGCGCGCCCCCGACCGGCTCCGACACGATCCGGTCGATCAGGCCAAGCGCCTTCAACCGGTGCGCGGTCAGCCCCAGCGCCTCGGCCGCTTCGGCGGCGCGTTCCGCGCTCTTCCAGAGAATCGAGGCGCAGCCCTCCGGAGAAATCACCGAATACGTCGCGTACTGCAGCATCAGCACGGCATCGCCCACCGCGATCGCCAGCGCCCCGCCCGAGCCCCCTTCGCCGATCACGGTGGCGATGATGGGCACCTTGAGCTGCGCCATCTCGCACAAGTTGCGCCCGATCGCCTCGGACTGGCCCCGCTCCTCGGCGTCGATGCCCGGGTAGGCGCCCGGAGTGTCGACGAAGGTCAGCACCGGCAGGCCGAACTTCTCGGCCAGGCGCATCAGCCGCAGCGCCTTGCGGTAACCCTCGGGCCGCGGCATCCCGAAGTTGCGCAGCGCCCGCTCCTTGGTGTCGCGGCCCTTCTGGTGACCGATCACCATCACCGCCTGCCCGTTGAAGCGCGCCATCCCGCCCACGATGGCCAGGTCGTCGGAATACACGCGATCGCCGTGCAGCTCGTGAAAATCGGTGAAGATCTCGGGGATGTAGTCCAGCGTGTAGGGACGCTGCGGGTGTCGCGCCAGCTGCGACACCTGCCAGGGCGTCAGCTTGGCGTAGATGTCCTTCAGCAGCGCCTGACTCTTGGCCTGCAGCCGGGCGATTTCCTCGGAGATGTCCAGCGCCGAGTCGTCCTGCACGAAGCGCAGCTCCTCGATCTTGGCTTCCAGCTCCGCGATCGGCTGCTCGAAATCCAGGAAGGTCGTTTTCATCGCGTCTCAGTATTCGATCGGCACCGGGTCCAGGCTGCGCCATAGATACCACGTGGCCACGCTCCGATACGGAACCCAGCAGCTGGCCAGCTCGAGCACCTGTCGGCGCCCATCCCCCTTCAGCAGGAACGCCGGGGTGCATCCCGGCAGATAGTGCCGCCCTATGGCCTTGAGCAAGCCCAGGTCATCGAGCGGCAGCACGTCGGGGCGCTGCAGATTAAAGATCAAAAACATCTCCGCTGTCCAGCGCCCGATCCCACGGATGTCCGTCAGGCGGGCGACCACCTCGTCGTCGGACAACCCCGCCAGATGGGCCCACTCGAAACGGCCGGCGGCGCAACGATCCGCAAGATCGCGCAGATACTCGACTTTGCGGCCGGACAGGCCGCAGCCGCGCAGTGTCGTTGCGCGCCGCCGCAGCAGCGAGTGCGGCGACAGCTGGCCGCAGGCGCCCTGCAGCCGGGCCCAGACCGAATCGGCCGCCTTCACCGAGATCTGCTGCCCCACGATCGAGCGCGCCAGCGTATGGAATGCGTCCCCGCGCGAAACCAGCGCGATGCGGGGATGGCGCCGGATGATCCCGCTCAGTACCGGATCGGCCGCACTCAGCCGCCGCTTGGCGCGCGGCCAGAACGGCGGCCGCTGTGCGACCGATTGTGCCCTCAGCGCCGTCGCCATGTGGTGCCGCCGGGGCCGTCCTCCAGCACGACGCCCTGTTCCAGCAGGTCCTGGCGGATCCGGTCCGCCTCCGGGAAATCGCGCCGCGCCTTGGCGGCCGCACGCGCGCTGATCTGCCGGTCGATCTCTCCATCCCCGACCGCTGACAGGGCGCCGGCCAGATGAGAACCCTTCAGGAACTCGACCGGATCCCGCTGCAGCAGCCCGAGCACGCCGCCCAGCGCCCGCATCTGCGCGGCCAGCGCCGGCGAGGGGTTGCGGTTCAACTCGGTGGCCATTTCGAACAGCACCGAGACGGCCTGCGCGCTGTTGAAGTCATCGTCCATCGCGTCGGCAAACCGGCGCGCGTACGGCCCGTCCCAGTCGGGCGCGGCTCCCTTCTCCGCCGGCGATCCCCGCAGTGCCGTGTACAGGCGCGCCAGTGAGCTGCGCGCCTCCTCGACCATCGCCGCCGTAAACGCGATCTGACTGCGGTAGTGCGGGCGGGCCAGGAAGAAGCGCAGCACCTCGCCGTCGTAGCGCGTCAGCGCTTCCCGAATCGTCAGGAAGTTGCCGAGCGACTTGGACATCTTGTGTTCGCCCACCCGCAGCGCTCCGCAGTGCATCCACACCCGGGCGAGCTCCACGCCGTAGGCGCCCTCGCTTTGCGCGATCTCGTTCTCGTGGTGCGGGAAGATCAGGTCGGGTCCGCCGCCATGAATGTCGAACGGCTGCCCCAGCGTCTGCCGCGCCATCGCCGAGCACTCGATATGCCACCCCGGGCGACCCGGACCCCACGGCGACGGCCATTGCGGCTCGTCGGGCCGGGCGCGCTTCCACAGGACGAAGTCCAGCGGATCGCGCTTCGCATCGACGACGGCGACCCGCTCGCCCGCGCGCAACTCGTCCAGGTTGCGGTGCGACAGCCGACCGTACCCGGGATAGCTGCGCACCGAAAAATTCACGTCGCCGTCTCCGGCCTGGTACGCCAGAGCCTTGGCCTGCAGCTGTTCGATCAATCCGACCATCGGCGCCACGTATTCGGTGGCGCGCGGCTCAAGGTCCGGAGTCTGTATGCCCAACGCGCCCAGATCCTCGTTCATGAACGCGATCTGTCGCGCAGTGAGCGCTTCGATGGGCTCCCCGCGCTCCGCGGCGCGGCGGATGATCTTGTCGTCGATATCGGTGATGTTGCGCACGTAGGTCACGCGCAGTCCGCGCGCGCGCAGCCACCGGCACACCACGTCGAACGCCACGAACAGCCGACCGTGCCCCAGATGGACCAGGTCGTAGGTGGTCATCCCGCACACGTACATGCGGACATGGCCGGGCTCGATCGGGTCGAGCGGCTCGACCCGTCCGGTCAGCGTGTTGTGGATCCGCACTGAAGCGCCGCGCGACTCGCGTACGTCCGGCATTCCGCCCCGCCTCCGGGACCTCGCAGGTGGCGCCCGCCTGCGTTGTTAGAATCTCGTTGGAGTATATCAGCGGCTCGCAATTGCAATCCTTCAAGCGCCCCTTGTCCGCCCGGATGCCGCGCACGCGCTGCATCGCTGCGATCGTGCTGCTTGCGGCCGGCCTGGCCGCTTCGGTGCAGGCCCAGCAGCCGACCCAGTGGTCGCCCTGGTCGCCGGACCTGGTTCCGGTGCCCCGTTCGGAGCAGGCCGAGATCGCCGACCTGGTGCAGGCCGGCAAGGGCGAGGAGGCGTTGAAGCGCGCCGACAAGTTCCTGGCCGACAAGCCGCGCGATCTGCAGGTGCGCTTTCTGCGCGCCGTGGCCCTGGTCGACCTGGGTCGCAAGGACGAGGCGGTCGAGGCGCTCACCAAGCTGACGCAGGACTTCCCGGAGCTGCCCGAGCCGTACAACAACCTGGCCGTGCTGGCGGCCTCCCAGGGCAAGCTGGAGCGCGCCGAGCAGCTGTTGCAGCAGGCGGTGGCCGCGCAGCCCAACTACGTTACCGCCTATGAGAACCTGGGTGATCTGTACGCGGCGATGGCAGCGGCCGCATTCGAACACGCTACCAAACTGGACCCGGCCGGCAGCGTACTCAAATCCAAGCTGGCGCTGGCGCGGGATCTGACAACCAAACTGAAGGCAGCCCGATGAATCATCCGAACCTGGAACGCACCGTCGTGAGTTCTCGCAGCACCCGCGGGATGCCCTGGCGGCGCATCGCCTGGCTGGTCGCGCTGGCCGTGGGCGTTCCGTCCTGGGCGGCCGAGCCGGCTGCGGCCCCCGCGGCCGCACCCGTGCGCGTCGCGCTGGAGACCAGCCAGGGCCGGATCGTGGTCGAGCTGCGCGCCGACAAGTCTCCCAAGACGGTCGCCAATTTCGTTCAGTACGTGAAGGACGGCTTCTACGACGGCACGGTCTTTCATCGCGTGATCGACGGCTTCATGATCCAGGGCGGCGGGTTCACGCCCGACATGGCGCAAAAACCGACGCGGGCGCCGGTCGTGAGCGAAAGCGAGAACGGGCTGAAGAACGTGCGCGGCACGCTCGCGATGGCGCGCACGGCCGATCCGAACTCGGCGACGGCGCAGTTCTTCATCAACGTGGTCGACAACCCGAAACTCGACTATCCGAACCCCGACGGTCACGGCTATACCGTGTTCGGCCGCGTGGTCGAGGGCCTCGACACGGTCGACAAGATCCGGGCCGTACCGACCGGCCGCCGCAGCTTCTTCGAGAACGTGCCGCTCACAGCGGTCGTGATCAAGTCCGCACAAATCGTCCAGTAGACGGAGTCAACATGTCGACCGTACGCTTGAACACCTCGATGGGATCGATCACGCTGGAGCTCGACCGGGAGCGCGCCCCGCGCACGGTCGAGAACTTCCTGAAATACGTCCGCGCCGGGCACTACGACAACACGCTGTTTCACCGCGTGATCAACGGCTTCATGGTCCAGGGCGGCGGCTTCGAGGCCGGCATGCGCCAGAAGCCCACGAGCAAGCCGATCCAGAACGAAGCGGGCAACGGCTTGAAGAACGACCGCTACACCGTGGCCATGGCTCGCACTTCGGATCCGCACTCGGCCACCGCGCAGTTCTTCATCAACGTGGCCGACAACGCGTTCCTGAACCATACCGCCCCGAATTCCCAGGGCTGGGGCTATTGCGTGTTCGGGAAAGTGACCGAGGGCATCGACGTGGTGGACAAGATCAAGGGGGTGGCGACCATGCGTTACGGCACCCACCAGGACGTGCCGGATCCGGAGGTCGTGATCCAGACGGCGGAGGTCGTGGCGGAGTGAACGGATCCGTCGCGCTGGCCTCGGTGCGGCTGCGCGACCCGGTTTTCATCTCGGACCTGCACCTGTCGCCGGATCAGCCGCGAACCGTGCAGCGCTTCGTGCGCCTGGTCGCGGATCTGCGCGGCAGCGGCCGCGAGCTCGTGATCCTGGGCGACCTTTTCGAGTACTGGGCCGGCGATGACGAAGCGGCCCAGGGCATCGGAGCCACCGTCTCCACCGCCCTGCGTTCGCTGACCGACGGCGGCAGCCGCGTGTACCTGATGCGCGGCAACCGCGACGTGCTGCTGGGCGAAGTTTTCGCGCGGATCTGCGGCGCGGCGCTGCTGGCCGATCCCTGCCTCACCGAGCTCGGCGGCGTTCCGACGCTGCTGGCGCATGGCGACGCCTACTGCACGCTGGACACGGCCTACCAGGCGTTTCGCCGTCGGGCACGCAGCCCGTTCTGGCAACGCCTGTTCCTCGGACGCTCGCTGGCTTTGCGACGCGCGGTTATCGGCCAGGTGCGCCGGCTCAGCGAAGCGGGCAAGAAGAGGATGGCGGCGCAGATCATGGACGTGACCCCGGAGGCCATCGAACAGGCGCTCCGCTCGTCCGGCGCGCGCCGGATGATCCACGGCCACACGCACCGGCCCGCCACCCACCGCCTGACCGTGGACGGCCAGAGCATGGAGCGATGGGTGCTGCCGGACTGGGATTTCGAGGCCGAACCGCCGCGCGGCGGCTTCTTGCGCGTGAGGGGCAGTGAGCTCGTTGCGACCGACCTGACCTGAGCGACGGTCGAGCGCCCTCACCGCCGCCCCCTCTGCCGCAGGCGGGAGAGGGGCTGGGGTGAGGGCTGCTTCATTGCGGAGCCTGACCGCGCTTGCGGCCGGCCCGCAGGCGTTTCGGTTCGATCATCGCGGCGCAGATTCCCTGCAGCAGATCGACTTCGGTCGGGCTGAGCGCGGCGCGGGCAAAGAGGCGGCGCAGGCGCGCCATCGAATGCTTGGGCTGCTGCGGGTCGTGAAACCCGATCGCAGTCAGCGCCTGCTCCAGCGACACGAACAGCCGCTCGATGGCCTCGACCGCGGCACCGCCGCCCTCCGGTTGCGCCTCCCTCCCCGGTTCCGGGGCGCTCAGGGCGCAGCGCAGCTCGTACGCGGCCACCTGCACCGCCTGCGCCAGGTTCAGAGAGCCGAAGCGGGCGTCGGCCGGGATCGCGCAGCTGAAATGGCAGCGCAGCACATCCTCGTTGAGCAGGCCGCTGCGTTCGGTGCCGAACAGGAACGCGACCGGCCCGCGATCCTGCCGCAGCCAGTCGGCCGCCTGCAGCGCCGCCTCCCGCATGGTCCGGTGTGGAGGTCCGTACTTGCGCGGGGTGCCGGTCATCGCGAACGCCAGGCCCGCCCCTTCCAGCGCCTGCACGGTGGTCGGATGCGAGCTCGACTCCTGCAGAACCGACAGCGCGTGGGTCGCCAGCGCGACCGCCTCGCTCGAGGCGCGATAGCCGGGCTCGCGCGGCGCGACCACCGACAGGCCGCAAAATCCCATGGTTCGAATCGCCCGGGCCGCCGCGCCGATGTTGCCGACGTGGGTCGGCTCCACCAGCACGAAGCGCACGCGGCCGCCGCCGATCGCGGGGGCGATCCGTGCGCCGTCTGCGGTATCTATAGAATCCGACGCTTGCATAGCCCGCGATTGCCCCGTCCCCTTCGATGCACCCGATGCTGAACACCGCCGTGAAAGCGGCGCGCAAGGCCGGCTCCATCATCAACCGTGCGAGCCTGGATCTCGATCTGGTCCGCGTCGCCAGCAAGGGCCGCAGCGACTTCGTGACCGAGGTCGACCGCGCGGCCGAACAGGCCATCATCTCGACGCTGAAGACAGCGTACCCGAATCATTCGATCCTGGCCGAGGAGTCCGGCGCCAGCGGACCGGAGGGCGACGTGGACTACCTGTGGATCGTCGACCCGCTGGACGGAACCACCAACTTCATTCACGGCTTTCCCCAGTTCGCGGTCTCGATCGGCTTGAAGCACCGCGGCCACATCACGCAGGCGGTCGTGTACGACCCGACCCGCAACGAGCTGTTCACGGCCACGCGCGGGCGCGGCGCGTTCCTGAACGACCGGCGCCTGCGGGTTTCCAAACGAGATCAGCTGCAGGACTGCCTGATCGGCACCGGATTTCCGTTTCGCAAGCTCGACCACCTGGACGAGTACGTCGAGGTGTTCACGCGCGTGACGAAGAACACGGCCGGGGTGCGCCGACCCGGCGCCGCTTCGCTCGACCTCGCCTACGTGGCGGCCGGCCGGCTGGACGGGTTCTGGGAATTCGGCCTGTCGCCCTGGGACATCGCGGCCGGAAGCCTGCTGATCGTCGAGGCCGGCGGGATGATCTCCGACCTGCACGGCAACGCCGACTACATGCAAACGGGCGACGTCGTGTGCGGCACGCCGAAGATCTTCGACAAGCTGCAGGCGCTGATGCGCGAGACGCCGCAGTCGGCGCGACGCGAGATCCGCGTGCCCTCCTGAACGAGGCCGACGAACATGCCGATCCCGATGCCGTCGCGCCTGCCGGGCCGCCCGCGGGTGCTGTACGCGCTGGTGGCGACCGCGGCGGCGTCCCTGATCGGCGCCGCGCTGCTGCTGCAGGTGATCGACCAGCTCGAGCCGTGCCCGCTGTGCATCCTGCAGCGCTATGCCTTCACGTTCCTTGCACTGTTTGCGGCGCTGGCCGCGGCGCTGCCGGGCCGCGCTTCGACCGCCTGTGCGCTGCTGAGCCTGGCCTGCGGGCTGACCGGCGCCGGCGTCGCGGCCTGGCACGTGCGGCTGCAGCTGTTTCCGCCCGAGGAGGCCTCGTGCGGGCCGAGCCTTCAATACCTGCTGAGCAATCTGCCGCTCGGGCGCGCGCTGCCCAGGATCTTCCAGGGCTACGCCGATTGCACCCAGGTCGACTGGACTTTCCTGAGGCTGACGATGGCTCAGTGGTCGCTTGTGTGGCTGATCGCCCTGAGCGGCGTCCTGCTGGTCGCCCTGCGGCGCCGCTAGGCCGACCGTGCCGGCCGCACGGGCGGGCCGCCGGACCGCAGCACCTCAAGCCTGGAACACGACCTCGAACGCGCTTCCGGCGCCGGACCGATGCACCTCCAGCCGGGCCGCCAGCTGCTCAGCGAGCGTACACACGAGCTGCATTCCCAGCGAGTTCGACTGCCGGATATCGAAGTCCGCCGGCAGCCCCACGCCAGTGTCCTTGACCGCCAGCCGGACGCGCCCCCCGGCGGTCTGGTCGATTTCGACGCGCACCGTGCCGCCCCGCTCCTGGGGGAACGCATGCTTCAGCGCATTGGTGATCAGCTCGTTCAGGATCAGCCCGCACGGAATGGCCTTGTCCACCGGCAGCGCCACCTCGCCGACCTCCACTTCGAGCTTCACCGAATCGGGCGACACGCCGGTGGCGTGAAACACGTTGGCCGCCAGGCTCCTGGCGTATTGCCCGAACGGGATGCGCGAGTAGTCGCGCGCCTGGTACAGCTTCTCGTGGATCAGCGCGATGGCCTGCACCCGCGTCTGGCACTCCTGCAGCGCGTGGCGCGACTCGCCCGCCCCGAGCTTGCGCAGCTGGATGTTGATCAGGCTCGACACGACCTGCAGGTTGTTCTTCACGCGGTGGTGGATCTCCTGCAGCAGCGTCTCCTTCTCCTTCAACGCATCCCGGAGCTGGGCGGTGCGCTCGTCGACCACGCGCTGGACCGCGGCGGCACGCTCGGTCATCAGCAGGATCATCATCTCCAATACGCTGGCGAACAGCAGGCCGACCACCAGGACCGTCCAGGCCTGCCAGCTGCGGTGGACGATCGCGTAGTCGGATGCCGGAGCAAGGCGCATCGACCAGGCGTGGTCGCCCACGGCCGCGCTGACGACTCGCCTCCAGGGCAGGTCGCCGCCGCGACCCCGCCGTTCGTACAGCAGCCGCTCGCCTTGCGGCGCCGTATCGTCGGTGACGGTCAGATCGATGTGCGGTACCTCCTCGCCTACCAGCGCCGCCTTAACCAGGTCACCGATGCGGTACACGCCCAGCATGAAACCGAGCAGCGCCTCGCGCCGTTGCGCCACCGTGTCGTGCGGCAGTCCCTTCTGGTACACCGGCAGCACGACCAGCACGCCGAATTGCCTCCCCACCTCCTGCACCAGGGTCAGCCGCCCACTGGCCGCGGGCAGCGCCGAATCGCGCGCCCGGTCCAGCGCTTCGGCCCTGCCGGGCAGCGCCGCCACGTCCACGCCGAAAGCGGCCTCGTTTCCCTCGTAAGGCTCCATGAACAGTACCGGGACGTACCGGTCGCGGTTCCCGGCGGCAACCATCTGACCCTGCGCGTTCCGATCGGTGATCTTGAACGCGGGGTAGCCTTCGCGGCGAACCGCCGCTTCCAGCCCGCTTCGCATCGAGCGCGGCACCACGGGAGCCCATTCCAGCGCCTGGACCCCGGGGTGCTGCCTGTGAAGACGGCTCGCGAACGCGCCGAACGCGGCACGGTCGGTCGGTCCGACGCTCGCGTAGAGGTTCTGCAGGTCCGCCACCGAGTCAAGATGGCGCCCGACGGCGCTCGCGAACGACTGACCCAGCGTGTCCGCCACGCGGTCGAACTCGACATGAATGCGCTGTTGCTCGCGCGCGCTGACATAGACGTACAGCACGACGGCCAGCGACAGGGCGACTGCGGTCGGCCAGGTCAGCGCCGCGCGCCGCGCGCGCCAGCGATCGCGCTGAGGCGCGAACCAAGCCAGCAGGAGCGGTGCCACGATCATCACGCCGATCGTGTCGCCGACCCACCATGTAAACCAGCTGAACCGTATGTCGGAGGGGGAAACCAGCCCGCTCGCATACAGGACGACCACGCCGGTGGTGGTGCTGATCAGGCAACTGACCGGGCCGCCCAACGCGAGGAATTTGGCGATCTCCTTCTCATCCTGCAGCAGGATCGTGGCACCGACGTAGCGGCGGATCAGCGCCGCGCCGCACACCGCCTGCAGCGCGCCGCCGCCCGCGATCAGGAGCGGCACGGCGATCGACCTGAACAGCGACTGCGGGCTGGATGCGTCGTAGGCCGTGAAGACGTTGACGAAGAAGTGCGCGACCAGTATCCCGGGCCAGACCCGGTAGCCCAGCAGCAGGACCGCCACCAGTGCGACCCCCGCAGCCGGCCAGACGGCGGTCGCGTAGCCCGGCGGAATCGCGAGGAAAAGCGCAAGGCGGCCGGCAACGTAGTAGACGGCCGCGACGCCGGCGACCCGTGCAATGTGCTTGAGCACGCCTGGCTAGATGGCGAAGTAGAACGTCGCCCCTCGGCCCACGGCCCCCTCCGCCCAGATCCGGCCGCCGTGCTTGTCGATCACGCGCTGAACGACCGCCAGCCCGAGACCCTGGCACTCGAATGGTGCGGCCGTGTCGATCTCCTCGAACGCACCGAACAGCCGGTTGACCTGGCTGGTGTCGAAGCCGGCTCCATTGTCCCGGACGAAGAAGATCCGGCTGCCCTCCCGGTCGATCGCGCCGAACTCGATGCGCGGGTGCTCCACTTCCCCGGTGTATTTCCACGCATTGCTCAGAAGATTCTCCAGCGCGATGCGCAACAGGGCGCCATCTCCGTCGACCCATACGCCCCGTTCGATGACGGCCTTGACCGCCCGCTCCGGCGTGGCCTGGCGCAGCCTTTCCATCACGTCCATCGCGATCTGCGACAGATCGATCGCGTTCCTGCACGGCTCGGTCTTGCGGACCCCCGACAGGACGAGCAGATCGTCGATCGACAGCAGCAGCAGGTTGTCGATCACCTGCCTCATGCGCCCGGCGGTCTCCCGAACCTGCCGCAGCCGCTTGAGTCCTTCGGCGCCCAGGTTGGCCGCGTAGTCCTCGATCAACGATTGGCTCAAGCCGTCGATTCCGCGCAGGGGCCCACGCAAGTCGTGGGCCACTCCGTAGGTAAAGCTCTCGAGCTCCCGGTTGGCCGCCTCCAGGTCAGCGATGCGCTCGGCCACTTTGCGTTCGAGCGCCAGCGCGTCCGAAGCCGCGGCCGCCCCGTCGCGGCCACCCGCGCCGCAATCCCCGGCCACGGCGTCGCCGACGGAACGCAGCGTAGCGGCCAGCCACTGCTCGCGCTCGCGCAGACGGGCGTTGATTTCGTTCCGGTTCAGGGCGATCTCGACCGCGCACCGCAGCTGGGGCGCGGAGAACGGTTTGACCAGGTACCCCACCGGCCCGGTCTGCATCGCCCGGCGCAGCGTCTCGTCGTCGGAATGCGCCGACAGGAAGATCACCGGTATGTTGAGCTCGTCCCGGACCGATGCGGCCGCCCGGATGCCGTCCACCGTGCCCGGCAGCCGGATGTCCATCAGCACCAGGTCGGGCCGCAGATCGCGCACGCGGCTGATCGCGTCTTCGCCCGTCGCGACGGTCTCCGGCACGCAGTAACCGAGTTCCGTCAGGGCGCTCGCGAGATCGCGGGCCACGATCCGCTCGTCTTCAACGACCAGAATCCGGGCTGGCTGTGCACCCGAAGGATCGTTTGAGGCCTGAGACTGAATCGGACTCATCGCCAAGTCCACATACAGCCGTCCAGAGTCGAATGGACTGTATCGTATAAGTCGCGGCAGAAAAAGGGGGGACAGCCCCGGGCAGCGCCGCCAGACCTCAAACCTCGTTGAGACAACAGGCTTTCATGAGCGCGCGCCGCGGCACCGAAGCGCCGGCCGGCCCCTCCGGGCCATCGGCCCACACGCCCGTCATGGTGCAGTACCTTCGGATCAAGGCGCAGCACGAGGATCACCTGTTGTTTTACCGGATGGGCGACTTCTACGAGCTCTTCTACGCGGACGCGGAGCGGGCGGCACGGCTGCTGGACCTGACGCTGACCTCGCGGGGTGCCTCGGCCGGCACCCCGGTGCCGATGGCCGGAGTGCCGGCGGTCAGCCTCGAGCAGTATCTGGCGCGCCTGGTCAGGCTGGGTGAGTCGGTCGCGATCTGCGAGCAGATCGGGGACCCGTCGGCCGCCCAGGGTCCGGTCGAGCGCCAGGTGGTGCGGATCGTCACGCCCGGCACCCTGACCGACAGCGGACTGCTCAGTGCCAAGGCGGACGCACCGCTGGCCGCGGTGGCGCTGCAGGGCGCGCGGCGCGGACAGCCGGTCCGTGTCGGCATTGCCTGGCTCGTGATGTCCAGTGGCGATCTGCGCGCAACCGAAACGAGCGCCGATGCGCTGGCCGCGGAGTTGTCCCGCATCGAGCCGGCCGAGGTGCTGGTGGCCGAATCGGCGCGCGATGCGATCCCGCAGACCGCGTGCGCGCGCGCGCTCAACGAGTGGCACTTCGACCCGGAGCTGGGCGAGCAGCGCCTGCGCGATCTGCTCGGGGTAGCGCACCTGGATGCCTATGGCATCGCCGGCCACACGGCGGCGCTGGCGGCGTGCGCCGCGCTGCTGGGCTACGCCGAGCAGACCCAGAAGCAGCGCCTGGCCCACGTCACCACGCTGCGTTTCGAATCCGAGTCCGACGCGATCGGCCTGGATCCGGCCACGCGGCGCAACCTGGAGCTGACCGAGTCGCTGTACGGGCGCGAAGGTCCCTGCCTGCTGTCGGTGCTGGACCGGTGCCGCAGCGGGATGGGAAGCCGCCGGCTGCGGCTGTGGTTGAGCCAGCCGATGCGCGCCGCCGGCCAGGCGCAGGCGCGCCACCAGGTCATCGAGACGCTGCTGGAGTCGAGCGCGTCGCCCGCCATCGGCGAAGCGCTCTCGCAATTGCCGGATCTGGACCGGATCGCGGCCCGCATCGCGCTCAAGTCCGCGCGCCCGCGCGAACTGGCGGCGCTGCGCGACGCGCTGCCGCGGATTGCCCGGATCGAGGCCGGCGCCGCCAGCCTGGACACGGCGCTGGCGGCCCAGTTCGCGGGCTGGCTGCGGCTGCCCGCCGCGCTGGGCGAGGAGCTGACGCGCGCGTTGCTGCCGGAGCCGGCGCCATCGCCTCGCGATGGCGACGTGATCCAGGCGGGCCACGACGCGGAGCTCGACGAACTCAGGGCGCTGCGCGATCACGCCGGCCAGTTCCTGGTCGATCTGGAGGCGCGCGAGCGCTCGCGCACCGGCATCGCGAATCTTCGGGTCGAATACAACCGCGTGCACGGTTTCTACATCGAAGTCACGCACGGCCAGACGAACAAGGTGCCGGACGATTACCGCCGGCGCCAGACGCTGAAGAATGCCGAGCGCTACATCACGCCGGAATTGAAAGGCTTCGAGGACCGCGCGCTGTCGGCCCAGGAGCGCGCCCGTGCGCGCGAGCGCCACCTGTACGAAGCGCTGCTGGCTTCGATCCTGCAGCACGTACCGGCGCTGCTGCGCGCCGCCGAGGCGCTCGCCTCGATCGACGCGCTCGCCGCGATGGCCGAGCATGCGGCGCAGGCCAACTGGATCCGCCCGCAGCTGGTGGCAGAGCCCGGGCTGCAGATCGAAGGTGCGCGCCACCCGGTGGTCGAACGCAGCATCGAGGTCTACGTGCCGAACGACTGCCGGCTCGACGCCGGCCGCCGCATGCTGATCGTGACCGGCCCGAACATGGGCGGCAAATCCACCTTCATGAGATCGATCGCGCTGATCGCGCTGCTGGCGTACTGCGGGAGCTTCGTGCCGGCCTCCAGCGCGCGCATCGGTCCGATCGACCGCATCCTGACGCGCATCGGCGCCAGCGACGACCTGGCGCGCGGCGCGTCCACCTTCATGGTCGAGATGACGGAGGCGGCCGCGATCCTGAACGCAGCGGGCGAGCACAGCCTGGTGCTGATGGACGAGATCGGGCGAGGCACCTCGACCTTCGACGGGCTGGCGCTGGCGGCGGCCATCGCGCACGAGCTGGCGGTGCGCAACCGCTGCCTGACGCTGTTCGCGACGCACTATTTCGAATTGACCCAGCTGGCGCAGCGCCTGCCGCAGGTCGCGAACGTCCACGTCGCGGCGGCCGAAACCGGCGGCAAGGTCGTGTTCCTGCACCAGGTGCGGGAAGGCCCGGCCAGCCAGAGCTACGGCCTGGCGGTGGCGGCGCTGGCCGGGGTGCCCGGCGGCGTGCTGCGGCGCGCGCGCAACCTGCTGGCGCAGCTCGAGCAGCGGGCGGTCGCCAGCAGCGATCAGCTGGATCTTTTCCAGGCGGGCCAGCCGGCGGCGCCCGCCCCGCTCGCGCCGGATCGGGTGCGCGAACGGCTGGCGGCGCTGGACGCCGATCAGCTAACCCCGCGCGCGGCGCTGGACCTGGTGTTCGAGCTGATCGAGCTGGCGCGCGCCCAGCCCGACTCCGGATCGGAATGAACGACGCGCGCGCGCCGCGCCGATCGGCGGCTGCCATCCATGCCTTGACGCATCTGGGACGGACGCCCGTGCGCGAGTTTCTGGCGCGTCACTGGCAACGCCGGCCACTGCTGATCCGCCAGGCCCTGCCCGGTTTCGAAGCGCCGTTTTCAGCGCGCACGCTGCTCGATCTGTCGGTCCGCGACGAGGTCGAGTCGCGCCTGCTCGAGCGTGCCGGCGGCCGCTGGCGCTTGCGCCACGGTCCGTTTCGCCCCGGCGCCATGCCGTCGCCGCGGCGGGCCGGATGGACCTTGCTGCTGCAGGGGGTCGACCTGCACCTGGATTCGGCCGCCGAGCTGATCGCGCGCTTCCGCTTCATCCCCGATGCCCGCCTCGACGACCTGATGGTCAGCTACGCGAGCGACGGCGGCGGCGTCGGCCCGCACGTCGATTCCTACGACGTGTTTCTGCTGCAGGCGCTCGGGAAAAGGCGCTGGCGCATCGAGCGGCGGCCGGATCCCTCGTGCGTGCCGGGCCTGCCGATCCGGCAGCTGGCGCGCTTCCGGCCGCAGGCCGAGTGGGTGCTGGAGCCCGGCGACCTGCTGTATCTGCCGCCCGGCGTGGCCCACGATGGCGTGGCGATCGGCGAATCCATCACCTGCTCGATCGGGTTCAGAACGCCGTCATGGACGGATCTGGCGGGCGCGTGGAGTGAGACGCAGTCCGCCGCGGCAGTGCGCACGGCCTTCCGGGATCCGGGGCTTCTGCCCTCACCGCATCCGGCACGCTTGCCGGACCGGATGATCGAACAGGCGCAGCGCCAGTTACTGCGGCGGCGGCCCGGCCGCCGCGAGGTGGCGCTGGCCCTGTTGCAGCAGTTGAGCGGACCGAAGCCGCGCGTCACGTTCGAGCCGCCCGTCCGGCCGATGTCGCGGGCGCGCTTCGCCGAGGCGATCCGGCGCCGGGGCCTGCGCACGGACCGGCGAACCCGGATGCTTTATTCGAACGAAACCCTCGCGGTCAACGGCGAACTGGTGCCGCTGCCGGAGCCGCCTCAGCGGGCGCTGATGCGCTCGTTGGCCGACCGGCGTGTGCTCGCCTTCGGGCCCGGTGCGCAGCGCGGCCAGCCGCGGCCCGACCCGGTGCTGACCCTGCTATACGAGTGGTACGTGGCGGGCTGGGTCCACCCCGGCGCATAGTGCTTTCTCGAGAGTGGCCCCGCGGCCTCGAGGGCGCCGAAGCCTGTAACGGAAAGGCGGGAGGATCCGTTGCAAGAGGGTCAGCTAATGTGGGGAGGAAACGCCACGCCGCCATACAATTGCTGCGGCGCGCAAGCTATAATTCAAGTCTGGGGAGATTGAGGTCACGTCTGCTCGCATTGACGGTGGCCGCGCCAACCAGAGTCTTCGCGGCTATCGGCTCGTCATAACTATCGACTCGTCATCTTTTTTTTCAAAGGAAATTCTCATGAAGAAACTGTTGACCCTTGCTTCGTTGTCGGCGGTCGCACTGCTGGCCGGCTGTGACAAGCCCGCCCCGGCCCCGGCCCCTGCGCCGATGGCCGCGCCCGCACCGGCTCCCGCCGAACCGGCCAAGGACGCTGCTCCGGCTGCTCCGATGGCAGCTCCGGCCGATGCCTCGAAGGATCAGAAGAAGTAAGCGTCACGGAAGCGGAGAGGCCGGCGTTGCGCCGGCCTTTTTTTTGTGACGGCGCTGCTGCTGCTGATCTGCCTGGTCGTCGGGATCCTGATGGGCGCCGTGGGCGTCGGCGGCGTCCTGCTGATTCCCGCGCTGTACTCGCCGCTGGCCGGGCTGGGCATCAAGCAGGCGATGGCCACCGCCTTGCTCACGTTCATCTTCGCGGGCATCGTCGGGACGCTGTCGTACCTGCGGCGGGGAAACATTCCCTGGAGCATCACGGTGCCGGTCTGCCTGGGCGCCATCCCGTTCGGATTCCTGGGGGCCTGGGTCAACTCGATGGCCGACGTCGGTTCGCTGCGCTTGCTGCTGGCGGCCTTCGTCGCGTTCACCGGCTTGCATGCGCTGCTGATGCGCGCCTCGGAGCGCGATCCGCCGTTCCGGCAGCGGCCCAGGCTGCAATGGGCCTTGCTGCTGGGGGTCGGCGCCGCAGTCGGATTCGGTTCGGGCCTGACCGGAGTCGGAGGGCCGGCGCTGTCGGTCCCCATCATGGTGCTGCTGGGGTTCGCTCCGCTGGCCGCGATCGGTGCCAGCCAGGTCGTTCAGGTCCTCTCGGCCGCCTCCGGGACGATCGGAAACCTGCAGTACGGATCGATCGATTTCACCCTGGCCGGACCGATCATCATCGCCGAGGGCGTCGGGGTACTGCTCGGCGTGCGCATCGCGCACCGGGTGGACGCCACCGTCCTGCGCGCCCTGATCGGGATCGCGTGCGTCCTCGTCGGCCTGGTCCTGCTATAGCGCGCCGACCGTCACCCAGTCCAGGCCGAGCACCTGATCGGCCACGCTGCACACGACCTGCTTGTGCAGCTGCACGCGCCCCAGCGCTTCCAGTGCAAGTTCCGGCCGGTTGTTGGTCTGGCTCAGATGCGCGGCCACCACGTGCGTCAGGCGCCCGCGATCGATCGCCTGCAGGAACTGGACGGACTGGCTGTTGGACAGGTGACCCACGTCGCTTTCGATGCGGGCCTTCAGCGCCACCGAGTAAGGACCCTGGCGCAGCATCTGCAGGTCGTGGTTGAACTCCAGCACCAGCGCATCCAGGTCCGCCAGCAGGGCGGTCACGCCGGGCGCCGGGTGCCCCAGGTCGGTCAGGATGGCCATGCGCCGCTCGCCGTCGGACAGCAGGAACTGCACCGGCTCGCTGGCGTCGTGCGGCACGCCGATCGGCAGCACCTGCAGCGGTCCGACCTGCAGCCAGGTGCCGGCGCAGATCCGGTTCAGCCGGCGCACGCGGCGGTCAAGGCCGGCCGCCGCAGCCGTGCCCGCGGTCGCGTAAACGCTCAGTCCCCGGCGCTTCTCGAACGCGGCGACTCCGCCTGCATGGTCGCCGTGCTCGTGCGTCACCAGGATCGCGGCCAGCGTGCCCAGGTCGACTCCCGCCCGCGCCAGGCGCCGTTCGAGCTCGCGCGGGGTAAAGCCGTCATCGACCAGTACCCGGGTCGAGCCGGCCCCGTCGGAAGCCTCGACCACGAAGGCGTTGCCGCGGCTTCCGGACCCTAGGCAGCAGAAGCGGAGCACCGGGTCGACAGGCCGTTGTAAGACCGCGGCGCCTCAGCGCATCTGCTCGTCGAGCTGCTTCAGAATCCGGTCGCCGGCCGAGCCGCCTTCGGGATGCCCGTCCTTGTCCTGCACGCGCACCGCCGTGCGATCGCCTTCGGTGAGCAGCGCGACGCGGAACTGCTGCGCCTCGATCTTCGGATCGGTGTCGAAGATCTTGGAAAAGAAGCCGCGGTTCTCCTTCTGTTTCGCCTGGTAGTCCGGATCCAGGTAGCGCACGAAATACACGCCTTTGGTGCGGTCGCGGTCCTCCACGGTGAAGCCGCCCCGATCCAGCGCCAGTCCGACCCGGCGCCAGGCGCGATCGAACGGCTCGTCGACTTCCAGGTGCGACTCGGTTCCGTCCTTCACGACGCGGGACAGGCTCGGCAGCGCGGTGACAGGGATGGCGCCGGTCGACTTGACCTTGTCGCCGCCGGCCTTGGCCACAGGCACCGTGGGCCCGCTTTCGAAGCGCACCAGCAGGCGCTGCAGCATCTCCGCTTCCAGCTCGGGATCGCGCGGTCGCGGCTGCCAGGTCGTGGTCGACTTGTCGTTGGACGAGTAGACCTCCTCCAGCCCGCGGTGGGTGATGAAGATCTCGGAGGTGTCGGTCGGGGTGCGCTCGATGCGGGTACGGTACTGATCCTTCAAGCCGGTGGAGGTCACCGACTCCAGCACGAGGTTGATGGTGCGCTGGATGATGCCCTCCGACACGTGGGCGTGCCGTTCCTCCCAGTCCGTCTCGACGATGCCCAGCGAGGGCTCGTCGCGCTGAAGCTTCATCCCGACGGCCGGCCAGAACCCCTTGACGACCTCGTAGGCCTTTTCAGGCGGCACATCCACCGCCAGCCACCGCTGCGCGCCATCGCGCATCACGCGCGTGTGCGCTCCGCTCACCGCGACCGACGAAGCCGCCGAGGATCCACCGGCCGCCGAGCGCAGCGCGTTGGCCGTATTGGCGTCTCCGGGAACCGCGAACTTGTCTTCCCGCGGCAGCGGCGCCAGGTCCGGAGGAACTTCCAGCGGCCCTTCGTGGGAGGCTTCGGTCCGGTAGCCCGAATCGCTCGAGCTCTTTCCGAGCAGTCCGCATCCGGTCAGCGCCACGGTCAGCGCACAGGCGACCCATCCCGCACGCCGCCAAGGGGCGCGCGCAACCGGCGCTTGCCTGGGTACTCGCATCTGCTGCAACAACGTCACTCCCTTTGCGACCCGCATTAAACCAGACCGACCTCGCCCAGCACGGCTTGCACCGCTTCACGGCCCGAATCCGACAACGGAACCAGCGGCAGGCGGATGCCGGACCCGATCTTCCCCATCCGCTGCAGCGCCCACTTCACCGGTATCGGGTTGGGCTCGACGAAAAGGCCCTTGTGCAGCGGCATCAACCGGGCATTCAACTCCCGCGCCTTCGGCAGCTCGGCCGACAGGGCGGCGTCGCACATCTGCCGCATCAGGCGCGGCGCCAGGTTGGCGCTCACCGAGATCACGCCGTGGCCGCCCAGCAGCATCAGCGCCAGCGCCGAGTCGTCGTTGCCGCTGTACAGCGCGAAGCCCGGCGGCAGGCGGCGCAACAGCTCACCGGCGCGTGCCAGGTCGCCGGTGGCGTCTTTCAGGCCCACGATCCGCGGCACCTGGGCCAGGCGCACCGTCGTCTCCACGCCCAGATCGGCCACAGTACGCCCCGGAACGTTGTACAGGATCATCGGCAGATCGACCGCTTCGGCGACCGCCGTGAAGTGCCGGTACAACCCCTCCTGGGTCGGCCTGTTGTAATAGGGAACGACCTGCAGCGTGGCGTCGGCGCCCACCTGGCGCGCGTGCACCGTCAGCTCGATCGCTTCGCGCGTCGAATTGGCCCCGGTACCGGCAACCACCGGGATGCGCCCGCCCACGGTCTGCACCGCCACGCGCACCAGCTCGATGTGCTCCTGCGGATCGAGCGTGGGCGATTCGCCCGTGGTTCCGACCGCCACGATCGCGTTGGTGCCTTCACTGACGTGCCACTCGATCAGCCGACGCAGCGCGTCGAAATCGAGCGATCCATCCTCGTGCATCGGGGAAACGATGGCTACCAGGCTGCCGGTGATCATGGTCGGTCGCGCCGTTCCAAAGCGCGGAATTTTACACGCGAGTCATCGGGATTCCGGCAGCGCCAGCCGGTCGATCCGGGTCGATTCGGTGCGAACCGCGCACAGCCGCTGGACCCGGGCCGGAACCGGCCATTGGCGCGTGCCGTCCTCGAAAGCGAGCACGTGCAGCAACGGCGCGAAGCACGCCGCCAGCTCGAAGGGCGCCAGCAGGAAATCGGGGTTGCTGGGCCGGCCGAGCCGCTCGTTGCCGGCTGCGAACGTCTCGTAGACCAGCAGTCCGCCGTCGCGCAGCGCCTGCGCCAGCAGCGGCAGCGTCGGACGGTGCAGATAGTTGGCCACCACCACCGCGTCGTACCGCTGCCCCTCGAACGGCCACGGCCCCTGCTCCAGGTCCAGCGCCCGGAAGCGCACTCCCGCGACCCCGGCAAGGCCCACGCCGCAGGCCGGATCCCTATCGACGGCGTCGACGCGACAGCCCAGCGCCGCCAGCGCCCGGGCATGCCGGCCCGGGCCGCACGCCAGGTCGAGCACCTCCGATCCGGGTGCGAGCCGGGCACACCAGCGCAGGATCCATTCGGAAGGCTCAGGTGTAGGCAAGGCCCATCGCCTCGCGCACATCCCGCATCGTTTCCTGGGCGACCGCGCGCGCGCGGTC
>Ga0075030_100000756_pt1 | contig 28597 bp, 21 predicted proteins | sample LitLauG_LLR_2012_FD_71393 | JGI IMG/M metagenome (GOLD analysis project Ga0075030, IMG submission 71393) | Freshwater sediment microbial communities from Pennsylvania, USA - Little Laurel Run_MetaG_LLR_2012 | ecosystem: Environmental > Aquatic > Freshwater > Creek > Sediment | place: USA...
GTCGCTGTCGGGGAGACGGAAATTCGTGTGGTTCAGGACATTGAAAAACTCAGCGCGAAACTGAAACTCTTTGCCCTCGGTCACGGGAACGGTTTTGAAGGCGGAGAAGTCCCAGTTGGCATAGCCGGGTCCTTGCGCGATATTGCGGCCGGCGGTGCCGAATTGCTGCACGGGAGAAAGTGGGTTTTCGGTAATGCGTGCGAATGCGCTGGCGTTGAGCCAGGCGCTGGTGGTGCGCGGTCCTGGGTTCGGATTCTGTCCCGCAACCAGGTTTGGCCGATTGGCAGAGAAGCCTGTGATTTCCGGTGCTCCACCCTGCAGCGAAACATCGTTGGAATCAAAGACGGTGAACGGAGTTCCGCTCATGACAGTGGTGATGCCGTTAAGCTGCCATCCGCCGAGCGCATGTTGATACCAGCCGTGAGGCTGTCTCCAGAAGGGGAGGCTCCACTGGTAGCTCAGCACAAATCGGTTACGGGCATCGAACAAGGAGCGGCCACGTTCGGCGGCGAGGTTGAAGGGATTCTGCGCCAGATCGTTTTCGCCGGCGACTGGTTTCGACGCCGAACCGGTCATGTTGAACGAAGACGCATCATCGATGGACTTCGAGTACGTGTAGGAGGCCAGGAAAGAGATGCCATGACTGAAGCGTTTCTTCAGGCTGGTCTCCAGGGCGTTGTAGGAAGAATTGGCGATGCCGGCGATCAGGCCGGTAGAGGAGTAAATGCAGCTACTCGGCGAGTCGGCCAGCGTGCAGCCGGAATAGAGCCGCCGCTGGTCCGCATTGCCGGAGGTGGATATCGGGTTGCCTTTGCTATCGACGCCCGGAATGTAGATGGCGGGATTGCCTTCAATGAAGCGCGGCAGCTTGGTGCCCTTGGTTCCCACATACCCGACCTCCAGCAGGAGATCGGAACCGAGAGACCTTTGGATGTTCAGGTCCCAATCCTGCGAGTAAGGCAGGGGCAGGTTGGGCGTGAGCGTCAAGTTGGTCAGCGGAGTGGCGAACGAACCGGGCGGCGGAGGGTTGCCGTTGAACGGATCGCTGAAGTTGGGGACGCTGATCTGAGCGGTCTGTAAGTACGGAGGGGCGCTGATCGGCGATTGCAGCGGTCCACCCTGTCCGGTGTAGTACGGCTCATAGAATAGTCCATAGGCGGAGGTGACCAGCCACTTCGAGCTTCCGGCCGGGTCCCAGGCAATGCCGACGCGAGGCGCGAAGCCTTTCCGAAACGTCGGGATCAGACCTCCCGGAACGCCCGGATCGCCGGGATAAAGCAGGTCCGCAGGTGCGTTGGGCATGACTTTGGACTGCCGTCCGGGAACAAATAGAGTCTGGCGGTTGTGAATTTCTGTGTACGGAGACGGCATTTCGTATCGCAAGCCGAAATTTACGGTCAGGCGCGGCGAGACTTTGTAACTGTCCTGCACATATGCGTCGAATGACTTGCCGTTGATGCCGCGGGAAAAATCACCGCGACCCTGAAGAAAGAAAATCGGCTGGCCAAAGAGGAAGGTCGCGAACGCATCGGGCACCACCGGAAAGGGCACAAAAACGAAGAAGCCATTGGTAGCAATACCTTGCAGTACGTTGACGTGCAGGTGCTCGAAACCGCCCCCGAACTTCAGTTCGTGTCGCCCGTGCACCCAGCTCAACGAGCCGGAATAGTCATAAGCGTTTTCGTAAGTGTCGCGCGGCCCTGTAATCGGATCGCCGACAGTGGTGTAGCCATTCACCTGAATAAAGGGAGGGCCGATGGCCAAGCCCAGACTCGGTTGATATTGAAAACCGAGGCTGAGTGGCGTGGTGTGATTGGTACGCTCGCCGTAGAGGAACTTGTTCCGCAAGAATGAAAAGCGGAAGACTCCGATGGTGGCGGGAGAAAAAGTGTGGGTCTCCTGCACGACGAAATTCTGCGCCCGCTGCTCTTGTCCGACGGGGAAGCCTGGCACACTCGCACCCGATGTGGGTATCGGGTTGAACTGCGTGCCATTGCTGAAGGCGTACCGGAAGTTGAAGATGTCCGAGGCTCCAAGATACTGATCGAGCCGCAATCCGAACTGATTCGTGTCCTGTCGCACGACCTGCGTCGAGGTAAAAATATTGGTTCCACTGTTGGGGAGTGGAAAAAGGTTCAAGAGCGACAGAGAGAGTGGATTCGTGTCAGGAGGCGTCAGGGGTAACTGGTTGTTCGGATAAAATTTGGGCACCTTACCGGTTCCAAGGAAGACATTGAGAAGTTGATGGTTCGGGTTCTGGCAAAACCCGCCGACGAAGCCTCCATCCTGAGCGGTGCAAAGCGCCGAAAAATCACCCTGCCGTTCGGCCACTGAGGGCACCGTGGACGAATCCGTTTCCCCTTGCCGATTGCGAAAGCCCTCATAGTATCCGAAGAAGAAGGTCTTGTCTTTGCGGAGGGGACCGCCGAATGTTCCACCGAATTGGTTTTGCTTGAGCGGCTCGGTGCTCCTGGCAAAATAGTTGGTGGCATCGAAAGCATCGTTGCGCAAGAATTCCCAGAGCGCTCCGTGGACGCTGTTTGTACCGGAGCGGGTGATGATGTTGGTGGTCGATCCCAGGCTGTTGCCGAACTCGGCGTTGGCGTTGTGGGTAAGAATTCTGAACTCGGCGATGGAGTCCACGGGCGGCTTGAGGACGAAGCCTCCGTCTACACCGTTGAAATTGTTCGCTCCGTCAATCAGGAAGTTGTTCGATTCGGGCCGCTGGCCATTCACGGCGTAGGCTTGCCCCGCGCGCAGTGATCCTCCAGCTTCCGCTAGACCGGGTGTAACAGGCACGACCCCGGGCTGGAGCAGGCCAAGCTGAGTAAAGTTGCGGCCGTCGAGGGGTAAGTCAAGAACTTCGCGCTCGGAAACCATCTTGCCCAGACTGGTCACCGTCGCTTGGATGAGTTGAGCGTCAGCCAGTACCTCGATCTTCTGAGTCTCGGTGCCTACGGCGAGCCGGACTCGAATGTTTGCCGTTTGGTTTACATCGAGAATGATGCCCTGTTGGACGTATGTCTGGAAACCCTTGGCCTCAACTTGCAGTTGATAGTGGCCGATTGGCAGCTCCAACAGAACATAGGCACCGGAGCGATCTGTCATCGCAGAACGGGTCAGTCCGGTTTCGCTTTGCCTGGCGCTTACTGACGTACCCTGGACGGATAAGCCGGAAGGATCTACAACGGTTCCGCGAATGCTGCCGGTGATTTGCTGCGCGGCGGCGCTCAGGCCCAAGAGCATGGTCAGCACGGTACAGATCAGGTTTCTGAGAGTGGTCATGGTGTTCATTTTCCCCAGGCAAATCATTCCCCGACGTGCTGCACGCGGATTCGACGTGCAAACACAGGAGTGTGCCGACGCACGTTCAAACCGTGCGCGAGATGCGATTTAGAATCTTCCGGGACCCCAGTCCACAGAACGAATGAGCAGCGAAACGTTAGCGGATGGTGCGGCGGCGCACAATAAGCCAAAAATACTAGAACTGGTCACACAGGAGGTTTAGGGCCTGAGGAGCGGGCCCCTTGGGAGCTAAAAAGTGTGCGTGAGAACCGGTGCCGTCCCTCCGGAGTCCGTGTCGTAACCTTTCTTTCGCCCCTTCGGGGCTTGCTCTTTTCCCACTTGCTGACCCATGGCTCGCGCCATGGGCTGCATTCTTTTGCCGCTTCGCGGCTGGGATCGAGTCGCGCATTCCACTTTTTCGAACTCGATCGAGCTACGACACAGACTCCTCCGGGAACTCACTTTTTTTCCCACTCTTTCCCCGGCACTTCCGAGTGTGTGTGAGAGCTTCAAGCGTCCCTACGGGACGCGAGATGATTTCCCGCTTTTCCCGGCGCTGAACGCGCTGGGCTATTGTCAGCCGCCCCTCCGGGGCGCAAATCGCCGCGTTTCAAAAATCAGTTCTCACCCACACTCTTCCGTGCCGGGCTTTCACATATCGCCGCTCCGCGGCTTGATATTGGGGAACTCTGTTCCACCGCATCCCAAAACTGCAGTTCTCACGCACACTAAAACCCAACACCAAATGCGGGTCTGAGTGACACGGCTAAAAGCCGTGCCACTCCACGAACCATTCATGACCTAGAAGCGAGCGCGACCAGATGGTGGAAACGCGCAAGCTCCAACTTCGACTCTAGCCGCTCAGTTCACCTGCAGGCGGAGACGCAGTTCTCGCGCCAGGTTGTCGATGGAGCGAATACGCTCGACCGCCGGGACGGGAACGTCAGGTACGGACATGGCCAGTTCGCACGACAAGAGCAGCGCGGTAAGAGTCTCGCGCATTTCGTAGCGCATTTGTTCTACGACCGCACGGCGGGCGGCCGTCTCTTCGCGTTTTCGGCGGTGCAGCGCGGAGCGCACTTCCCGCACCAGGCGTTCCATTCCTGTCACAGCGAAGTTGATGTAGACCGGAAAGGCCGTGCCCAGATGTTCGATCATCTGGTCGCTTCCCTCGGGTTCGGTTTCGACCAGGAACTGGTCGATCACGACGGCGGTGTAGGTTTGTTCGCGCAGGCGGGTGGCGGCCTCCTGCAGGTTTTGGGCCCAGTGCGTGTCCTCGCCGGTGGCGACGTGCAAGGAATCGGCGCACTCTTGGCCGCGTGCTGAAGTTGTGATGAGTAGAATCATGCCTTCTGTATAAGCACGTCCCATGCCGCATTGCGCGTCGATAAAAAGACGGCACTTAGCGATGCTCGGCGGCACCGCGGCGTCCCGTTGCGGAACCCCAGTCCCACCAGCGATTTCAGATTCGGACGGTCATATCCAGACACTCATATCCGTTAGTGCTGGACCTCCGTCGTGGCGTAGTCCTTGAGCTTGCGGTAGAGAGTTGTTTTCCCGATGCCCAACAGTCGAGCGGCTTGAAGTTTGTCTCCATTCAGCTCCGCGATGGTGCTCAGGATGGTCTGCTTTTCCAGTTCGGCCATGGGAATGATTTTCAGTCTGCCATCGCCATGCCCGTTACCATTGCTCGGCTCGGGGCCCGGCACCTTCGCGATCTCGCGCGGCAGATCGGTGGTGTGAATCAGCGGACCGCTGGTAAAGGCGTAAGTGCGCTCCAGGCAGTTTTCCAGTTCACGAACGTTGCCCGGCCAGTCGTAGGCCAGCAGGGCCTTGAGGGCGTCGTCACTAAGCACTTTTTCCTGCCCGGAGGTCCGCACCATGCGCTCGATGAAATGCGCAATCAGCAGAGGAATATCCTGGCGTCGTTCGCGCAGCGCCGGAATACGCAGGCTGAGCACATTAAGGCGAAAATAAAGGTCGCGGCGGAACGTGCCTTGCATCACGGCCTGTTCCAGATCGCGGTTGGTAGCGGCGAGAATGCGCACGTTGATCGGTACTCGCCGCGTGCTGCCCACCGGCCGAATCTCTTTTTCCTGAATCGCCCGCAGCATTTTTGCCTGCAGATCGACCGGAAGCTCACCCACCTCATCGAGAAAAACGGTTCCTCCCTCAGCCATGGCCATTAGCCCGTCTTTGGACTGGTTGGCTCCGGTAAATGCGCCTTTCACGTATCCGAACAATTCGCTCTCGATCAGCGTGGGCACCAGCGAGCCACAGTCGACCGGAATGAAAGGTTTATCGCGGAAGGGGCCGGAGTAGTGGATGGATCGCGCGACCATTTCCTTGCCGGTGCCGCTTTCGCCGAGGATCAGGACCGGATGAACGCTGTTTGCCGCCTTGGCGATGATGCGGTAGAGCTTCTCCATCTCGGGAGCGCGGCCGACGATGCCGCCGAATCCCTGCTTGGATTTCACTTTCTCCCGCAGCAGGCGATTCTCCGACTTGAGCTTCAAGTGGTTGGCGACGCGCTCCAACAAAAGCTTCAGTTCGTCGACGCTGAAGGGCTTGGTTACATAGTCGTACGCACCGTTCTTCATGGCCTGGACCGCCGACTGCACGGTGCCGTATCCGGTCACTACGATGACGATGGCTTCCGGACGGCGCTCCTTGATGCGGCGCAGGGCCTCCAGACCTCCGGCGCCGGGGAGGCGCAAATCGAGCAGCACGGCGTCGAAGGTCTGGGCGTCGAGAAGCCGGTAAGCGTGCTCGGCGGAGTCGGCCACAAAGGCCGTGAACCCCAGCGACTGCGCGACTTCGCGACAGGCTTCGCGGATCGATCTTTCGTCGTCCACGATGAGAAGGTTAAGAAAATTTGCCGCTTCGATTTGCGGGGCGGTCGTGGCGATCGGACTGAACGCTGCTGAGGTCATAAGACTCATTCCTTTTCGATGAGCGGAAGGAGTAACCCCTCTTTCCTTTCCGCGGGTGTTTCGTTTCCGGACTGGGAATTCGGAGTGTCTTGGGGAACCAGCGGCAACAGCACCCTGACTCGGGTACCGCAAGCGGGCGCCGTCTCGACGTGAATCAGCCCGCCGTTGCTGGTCACAATGTCGTGCACTGTGGCTAATCCAAGGCCTGTGCCCTTGCCGCTTTTGGTGGTAAAGAAAGCTTCAAACAGGTGAGCTTGGGTGGCGGCATCCATGCCGCTGCCGTTATCCCCCACGACGAACAGAGCGCAAGGAAGGTACGGGAGGCAACTGGGGTCGGACCCGGGCTCGGTCAGAATCTGTACCTGGCAGTTACTGGTGTCGACGCTGATCTGGCCGCCACCGGGCATAGCGTCGCGAGCGTTCAGCACCAAATTCAGCAGAATCTGCTGGGCCTGGGTGTGATCCATCTTGATCAAGCCCAAGTTGGGGTCGAGGCGAAAGTTCAGCTGAATGTTTTCGCCGATGAGCCTTACCAGCAGGCTGCGCATGCCCTCCGCGATCTCGTTGAGCGAAAGCAGGCGAGGTTCGGAATTGGTCGGGCGAGACACGGCTAGCAACTGCCGCACCAGGCCGGTTGCCTGCAAGGCGGCGCTTCGGATCTCTTCCGCGTACTTGCAGGCTCGATGTCCCGGCTCCAATCCAGCCACCAAAAGGTCGCAATACAGCAGCACGCCGGTCAGAAGATTGTTGAAGTCGTGAGCCACGCCGCCTGCCAACCGGCCCACGGTTTCCAGTCTCTGGGCTTGGCGGAGACGACGCTCAGCCTCTGGATTCTCCTGAACTTCCTGGGCCAGGGCCAGCGCATAGTCCGTTTTGCCATCTGCGCCGGAAACGCGCCACGCCGTCCATCTCATGGCTTTGCCTTTGACGGCAAAACTCTTGGAGTCGAGTTGAAAGCTGTCGCGTCTCCCCTCGAACATCTCCTGCATCAATCGTTCGCCGGCGGGCTTGTCCTCCGGGTCAATTAAATCGCCAAGTGAAAGCGAGCGGCCCGTCGGGGGATGGTCGCCGAGCATCTGTTCCAAGGCGGGATTCAGTGCCGTAATGTCACCTTGGAGGTGGCATTGCGCCAGACCAACCGGTGCGTTCTCAAAACACGAACGCAATTCCGTTGTGGAATCGTCCGGCGTCCACGAGAACTCAGCGGCGGCGCTCATATCCCTACTTTGCGCGGGTTCATTCCCGGAAGAAACCTTCGCACCCGGCGCTTGCGACCTTAGTTTTCCCAAAATGGGAACAGACCGCCGGTCTGGCCTCCGGTCCGACTCCCATTTCGGCTTACTATAGAGAACGCGATCGTTGCCTGATTAGGACATGCGTCACTAAAACGGGAAAATTTTCTGTGGAAATCTTTGGGCGGGAGGTACTACAGGGTGTCAACGACCGGGGTTTGCGGCTTTGGTGGCCACATCGAGAGGCTCGGTGAGTCGGAAGGTAAGCCTGCGCCCCTGCTCAAGGTCGACCACGACGGAAGTGTTTCGGGCTTGGGGCTGACCGATCCTTCCGCGAGCGAAAAGGCTGGACGTCCGGATGGGCAGGTCTCGCCCTGCAATATCAACTACATCAAGGCTCAGGCGCAGATAGCCTTGATTGGGATTCACCGTAGAAGAACGCGCCGACTCGACCCGGCCGGTGACGCTAGCGCCGCGAGGAATCAGCGTCTCTCCTTCGACGATAACCGGTTCGTCGACGATCGCAGCGAAGGTGCTGGAAGCCCCGGAACTGTCTGAGGAGATTTGGTCTTGCAGCCGGACCGTAAGCAACGTCCCGGTCGGCAGACTCTGGCGATCGTGGAATGGAACGCCCGTTTCCGTGTATGAGCCCATTTCCGCAGCAGGGGAGGAGCCGCTGCGGCTGAGGTCTGTGGACTCGCTCTGGCTCCCCTCACGAAACGGTACCTGATGCTGCCCGGCATCAGCTGTACCCTGATTGCCCCCTGGACGAGCGCATCCCGCCCAGCAAAGGGAAAGCAGCAAGGCCAAAATTACGCCACCTCGGGATCTGGGAAGCATGCTCATCACACGGATCCTCGTTCGCACTTCCTCGGCCAGTCAGTGGCAACCCGAATACCAGACACGGTCTCATCAAATCAACACGTTGGCGATGGCACTTTCGGGGGATCGGGTAGATTTTTCCACAGGTAGACGGGTGGTTACACGCAGGACGCGGGTGGGAATGCAACTTGGGCGCGAAAAAAATCGCGGAGAACGATATCCGCTCTCCGCGAAACGTTGTTGCCGACTTTGAGTCCTGCTCCGTTACCTCTGCTTCTTCGGAGCCGCCTTCTTCTTCGCTGGCGCCGCAGTCTTGACCGGCGTTCTGCCGCCAATCAGGGTCAGGGCATCTTCTGCGTTGAACGGGAATTGGCGAGTGGAAACTTCTCCGGTGGTGCTTAGTCGGACGTCAACCCGGCGGTTGCTCGCCAGGATGATCGTCTGCATGTTCCGGAGAGTTCTCGCCTTTTCTTCCTTGGTCAACTGCGTATCGGCCTCGACCGAAGATTTCACTTCTGCGGCAGTCAAGTTGTGCTGATCGCCCAGAGCCTTGGTTTCGATCGCGTTCGCGTTCACACCGTGTTCGATGAGGAAGTTCTTCACGCGGTTCACGCGACGCTCAGAAAGCGCCTGGTTGTACTGGACGGAGCCACGCGGGTCCGCGTGTCCTTCCAGAATCAGATGTGCGTCTGGTTTGGCCTGGATGTAGTTCTGGAAGTCCGCCGCAAGCTCGGTCAGAGTTCTCTGCTGGCTGGCGATCAGACCTGCGCCGGGATCCTTCACAGGCGGCATCGCCGTCGGGAAGTAGACGCTGTGCAGGGAGAGCTTCGCTTCCAGTGCCTTATCCACCGGCGGTGGCGGAGGGTTTTCCAGCGTGACTTGGGTGGACGCCTGCGCCGTCAGACCGCGGGAGTCGGTACAGGTCGCGTTCAGCGTCACCGGGCCGGCGGGCACTCCAGCCGTGTTGAGAGTGGCGGAGCTGCCGCTGCCGGAAACCGTTCCAGCGCTGGAAGTCCAGTTCGCAACTGAAACGGGAACGCCGTCGGGGCTGGTGCAGTTAGCCGACAGATTTACGTTTCCACCGGTAACCAGGTTCGTCGGGCTAGCCGACAAAGACATTGTCGGCGGATTCTTCGGCGGCAAAGGCTTGATCGTGTAATTCGCCGAGCAAGTCGCCTCGTTGTTCTTCTTGAGCTTCGGGTCCGTCACGTGGGCTGTGATCGTATAGTTACCCGGAGTGGCATTGGCCGTGTCGATGCTGGCGGTTGTATCTTTGCCAGTGATCTGCCCACCGTTGTTGCCGCTCCAGCTATAAGTCACGCTGTGCTTGGGATTGAAATTGCTGGCCGCAACCGTGGCGGTCATGGGCTCGCCTACCAGCACTTCGCTCGGCTGCACCGAGCAAGACGCCGCCGGAGCCACCGGCTCCTCGCCACCGAAGTTGAGCACGATGCCGGTGCGCAGTCTGACACCCTCCATCGTAGGACGCCTTAGATCGGGAAACTGCGGGGCCGCATAACTGGCGTAGTTGTGGTGTGCCCAAACGTAGTCCACTTCGAACAGGCGCCAGGCGACCTTCTTGGTGATCGGAAGATCCATGCCGCCGCCAAGAATCGCGCCAATCCCATTGGCGCCGTTACTCAAACCGCTAACGTCCAAACGGTTGTAACTCAGCAGGGCATGCACGAAGTAGTTGGCGTCTTCCGTTCGCCACATGAAGCGCGGGCCGGCCGAGACTGTGGTTTCTGAGTTGGCACTGCCCCAGTTGTACCCAAAGTCGAATTCACCTCCCCAGTGCGGGTCAAAGTTGTACGTCACCGCGGTGCCGAATCCCTTCGACATGTCCGGAACCTTGTAGGGAGCGGGATTGTTCGGATCGCCAAGCGGCACCGTCGTGCCCGGATGCATCCATTGATAGCCCAAAAACCAATCCCACTTAGGGTTGGAATCGTTCTGCGCGAAGGCAGAAGTGGAAATCGCTAAGATTGCGAGAATCGCCAAAACACAGGCCCTTTCCTGGCCGCCTTTTTGTGCGCAGATACCTAGTAACATTGAAGTCCTCCAAAGTACGACTTTGTCGCTTGGCGTCCGAGCCAAGGAACACCGAATTCCGGGAAGATGTTGCGGTAGCGATAGACTATGAGACTTAACTTAGGGAACTCAGGATTTTAACGCACTACAGCCTAAAGCAAAAGGATAGATGTGAATAACGGTCTGCCAAGCGGATCAGCGCTGCGTCTCAAAGTGAAATGTCAAACTGGAGAAGGCGCGCTTGTCCCATCTGGACTTGCCGGGTGGGAAGTTGCCCGCGTATCGTGGGGATTGCGCTCAGGCTGGCCCCAGCCGCCCTGGGCAGGGTTTTCGCAATCCATGGGCTAACCGAGTGGAACTCGAAGCAAGCCGATGAACCACGAAAAAGTGCTGATCGTTGAAGATGAGGAGAACGAACGGTCCGGGCTGGCCGAAATTGTGTCGGCCTGGGGCTATCGGGTCGAGACTGCTCGCGATGGTGCCGAGGGGCTCGACAAAGCCACGCAGTGGTCCCCGTCAATCGTTGTCACCGATCTGAAAATGCCGCGCATGAACGGCATCGAGCTGCTCGGACGTCTCAACGAACAGGCGCAGACGATTGCGGTCATCGTGGTCACCGCACAGGGAACCATCGACAGCGCCGTGCAAGCCATGCGGATGGGGGCTTACGACTACATCACCAAGCCGATCGACACTAGCCGTCTGCGAACGATTCTCGGCAATGCTTCAGCGCTCCTGGGGACGCGCGCGGAGCTGGAAGCTACCCGACGGCGGTTGCGCGACACGGGATCGCTTGGCCGGCTCAGCGGTTCTTCGCGCAAGATGCAGGAGATTTTCCGCCTTATCGAGATGGTCGCTCCCAGTACTGCGTCGGTGCTTATCACGGGCGCCAGCGGCACCGGGAAAGAGCTGGTCGCTCGCACCATTCACGAACTGAGTCCACGGAAGGATCGGCCGTTCGTCGCCATTAACTGCGCGGCCATTCCCGAAACTCTGATGGAAAGCGAGATCTTCGGACACGAAAAAGGCGCATTCACCGGCGCCCTGGAGCGCCGCACGGGATGCTTTGAACTCGCCGAAGGAGGCACGCTGCTGCTCGACGAAATCGGAGAGATGCCGGTCGGAACCCAGGCCAAACTGCTCCGCGTTCTGGAAGACCGCAAACTGCGACGCCTGGGCAGCAAAGTGGAGACTGCGGTGGACGTGCGCGTGCTCGCTGCGACGAACAAGGTTCCCGACGAAGCCGTCTCCCGGGGAGAGTTGCGCAGTGATCTCTACTACCGCCTCAATGTCTTCAATATCCACATGCCGCCGCTGCGCGAGCACAAGGAAGACATTCCGAGCCTGGTCCAGCTGCTGCTGGTGGAAATGAGCAACAAACATTCCCGCAAAGTAAGTGCAGTGAGTGAAGCCGTGCTCAACCAGTTCAACGCCTATTCGTGGCCGGGGAATGTGCGTGAGTTACGCAACACGATCGAGCGTGCCGTCATTGTATGTGATGCAGGAGTCATCGAGACCAAGCATCTGCCGCCCGGATTCGGCCAGGCTCCGCTGCGCACCGCGGCCAACGATCCCGACGCGGTTCGGCTGGGGGTGGGGACGACCGTGGAAGAAGCCGAAAAAATGCTGATCCTGAAGACTCTCGAAGCGACCAGCAACAACAAGACCCGGGCCGCCGAGATTCTCGGCATAAGCCTGAAGACGCTGCACAACAAGTTGAAGGAGTATGGCAGCGCGGCCGCTGTGGATGGAGTGGCCGGGAAAGAAGAGACTCCGGTCGGCTAGGCAGCCGAGAGCTAACTTTCTGGGACCTCTGCCATTCTAATGCTGCGCAGAAAAACCATCATCGTCCTGACCATCACCTTAATGGTGACGCTGATGGTGTCAGCATTCTCCTATCTGTATATCTCGCAGGTTTTGCGGCTTCGCCTGGACAACGCGGACGAGACTGCCAAGCAGCTTACGCAACAACTCGCCTACGCCGCGGAAAACGACCTTCCGGACATCAGCAGCACCGCGATCGACACCAACGATCAGGTCGCGGTGAGGCGAGCCCTGATCGAGTATCTGCAGACCGACATTGATCTCAACAACTTGCTGCAATCCGCCAGCCGCAGCTGGGTCTTCGTCATGGACGCCGCCATCATCGGCTCCGACGGCAAAGCGCTGCTCCACACCAGCGGCGACATGGTCGGTAAAGTCGTGCCTCCGCGGCCCGATTTTCAGCAGGTCCTTCGAGCCCGCTTCCGCGAGCAACTCCACCTGATCTACGGCCCCTTGGCGGTCTACGACGTCAGCTATGCCTTGCGTCTGGACGGCGAACCCTTCGGCACCATTCGCATCGGCGTTTCCCCGATCTTCTTAAAGGGCGAGATCAAACTCAAACTGATGCACGCGGTCTATTTCTCAGTGGCCTCAATCTTCCTGTCATTCCTCTTGTCGGCCGGCATCTCTAGTCTGGCCCTCGGCCCGCTGAAGGAACTAAACCGAAATCTTGACAGCATGGCAGCCGGCGAAACCGATCCCCTTGCGGGCGATCCTTCCGCTCACGACGAATACGGTCTCGTATCCTTGAAGATCGCCAACCTGGGCCGTCAGATTCGCGACAGCAAGGAGATTTTTTCAGCCCTCAAGGACAACGTCGACCAGTTGATGTCCAAGCTCCAGGATGGCCTGATGCTGTTCTCCCGCGACTCCCGCGTGGTCCTCGTCAGCGCGCCCGTAGAGACGTTCCTGGGTCGCCCGCGCGGGGAAATGCTGGGTCGCCTCGTAGATGAAGTCTTCGACCGCAAATCCCGGCTGGGCGCGACTTTACTTGATGCTTTCGAGCGTCGGCGTCCGCTGTCGCAACGCGAGTTCGACGCGGCCGGAGGAAAACGCCTTCAGGTCTCGCTCGACTTCGTGCAGGAAAAAAATTCACAGATCGGCGCGCTGCTGATCATGCGCGACACCGAGTCGGCCCGTCGCATTGGCGACGAGATCGAAATGTCGCGCCGGCTCTCGGCCAGCGGCCGGCTGACGCGGGGCGTCGCGCACGAAGTGAAGAATCCGATCAACGCGATCGTTCTTCATTTGCAGCTTCTGCGCGACAAACTGGCGAGCCAGGAGCCTGATACCCGCCGCCACATGACCATCATCGACAGCGAAATCCGCCGCCTCGATCGCGTCGTGCAGACGCTCGTCGATTTCACCCGCCCCCGCGATCTGCACCTGGAGGAGATCGACCTGCGCCGCCTGCTGGAAGACGTCGCGCAACTAGCCGCCCCCGACGCCGAACAGCATGGCGTTACCATTGCGCGCCATTTGGCCCAGCAGCGGTTGCCCGTCAGAGTCGATACCGACCTGATGAAACAGGCCATCCTCAATGTCGTCATCAATGGAATTCAGGCCATGCCCCAAGGAGGGGTGCTGACCATCTCCGCCCGGCGCGAAGACTCCTCGATCATCGCCGAGGTGCGCGATCAAGGGGGCGGAATCCCGCAAGACCTGCACGACAAAGTTTTCGAGCTCTATTTCACGACCAAGAAAGAAGGCAGCGGCATAGGTCTGGCCCAGACGTACCAGATTCTGGACTGGCACTACGGCTCGGTAGGGTTTGAGTCGGCCGAGGGAACTGGAACCACGTTCCGCTTTCAAATCCCCGCAGCCGGTCCGGTTATGGAAGCCAGTCCGGAATACGTGGCCAACGCCGCCGCTTCCCCCCGGGCGAGTTGACGGATCGGCAACTGGTGCTGTAACAGTAAGGTTTGCTCACATTCAGCGTGCCTGCAATCGGAGCTTTGCAGCGCTCCTAATTGCACCTCAAAGGCGTAAAATCACTCTGTATCTGCCTTGGCCACTTGGGATCCCTGTATGAGTCTGGCCGTTATCCTTCTAAACGTTTCGTTAACCCTGTCCTCGGTTGCGACACTTGCCCAGGCGTCGCCCACGTCCGCGCAGGATGGCAAACCGGATGACACGACGTCGACACGAGATCAAGGGACCACCCAGCAGCAAAACCCGTCGGCGTCCCAGCCCACTCCAGCAGCAACGAAACCAGCGGCGACACGTCCCATTCCCATCCGGCGCAAAGGCTTGCAGCCGCGGCATAAGAAGCCAGCGCTGCCGCCCGACTGCAATCCCTCTGCCACCGCTACTTCAGTCACAATGGATCCAGCTGCATCCACCAAAGCGCCCGCGGATCCGCCGGCCGCCGGAGGAGCAACCCACCCAGTTCCGTCTCCCACGGCTCCAACCAATTGTCCGCTACCCAAGGTAATCGTTCGCGAGGGAAGCACCCCAGACCCGTCCATTCAGTTGGCAGGCGGGGATGCTGGCTCTCATGCAGGCGACGTGGCCATCCAGATGCTGGCCTCGGCGGATTCGAACCTTAAGAAAATCACGGGAACCCAGCTTAGTTCGGCCCAGCAGGATATGGTCGCGCAAATCCGTCAGTTCATGGATCAATCGAAGAAGGCCACCGAAGCCGGAAACTCGGAACAGGCCCGCACCCTGGCGTGGAAAGCTAAAACGCTTTCAGAAGAATTGGTCAGCCCGCCGCAATAACCGCCGGAAGGCTCCGCGCCTGCAAATGCTCACAGGACAGATAACAGGCTGCGGGAAAAAGTCTGTTGGCACGTCCAAGACTACCACCGGAGCTGAAGCCCATCTGATTCAAAGCGACTCCCGCGGCCCTGAAGGGCAGCTCTTCCACAGCGGCGGAATGATTCGCAAGTTTTTCCGCAACCTGAAATAAGCGCGCGCCCCTACTTACCCTTCGCCCGCGCAGCGTTCACTTTAGTGAGCAGTTCCTGCGTCATTCCCTGCATTGGGCCCTGAATCTTCACCGCCTCGGTAAGCACTTCGCGCGCCTCGGTGGTCTTGCTCAGTTTGGCATAGGCGAAGCCCAGGCGATACATGGCGACTGCGTAGGACGATTCATCCTGTCCCTTCAACAGCCCCGTCGCGGTCTTCAGTTCCGGAATCGCTGCCTGAGTCTTTTCCTGCTTCAGGTAGGCATATGCGATCGTTGAATGCGCCACGCCGGCCGAGAGTTTGCGTGATTTGTCGGCGTCGGGAGCATCCGGCTTCGCCACCTCGATCACCTTCTCGGAATAGGAAATGGCCTTCGCCATGCTCCCCGCTTTCGGGTCCTCTACGTAGTAACTCCCCAAAAGCAATAAAGCCGGCAGAGAATTCGGATTCGCTTTCAGCGTCTTCTCCCCGAAGGCCACCAACCGCGCGGGATCATTCAACTGCCCTGGACCGAGAGTGTACATCGCGTAGCTCGAAACCTGATCTTGAAACTTCGAATCCGGATACGCAGCGGTGAATTTTTCGATGGCCGCCATGCGGCTCCTCGGATCATTTTCGCTGGCGATCACGTTGAAGCCTGAGCTTTCCAGGAAATCGCAGCTGCTCTGGATACTGCTCTTATCCTCGTCGACCTTACGGGCAAAATCTTCGTCGCTCATGCCCTCAGGCTTGGGTTGCTTGGCGACGGAGCTGCAAACCTCGCCGCCCTTGGCCGCATAGTCGATAAGCTTGGCATTATTCTTGGCCTGCAGCGCCGTGTTGGCCTGCGACACCAGGATGTCCAGATTGTGCGGAGAGCCGGCCAGCGCCTTGTCGCCGTAGTCGAGTGCCTTCACCAGATCACCCGTGGCTTGGTAGGCTTGCGAGATCTGCCAGTTCCCGTAGGCTACCGCGGCCGGGTTCGATGAAAAATTCTTCACGAACTCCTCATACATCGCCAGCTTCTTCTGCGTGTCCTGTTCGTTGGTGATGGCTTGGAGCGCGTGATCTTCGTCTGTGCCGGCCGCGATCACAATGCGGTCCACCTGGGCGGTGACGCGAAGAACAGACGCCGTGAAGAGGCAAAGCGCGAAAGACAAGAAAAGGGCAACTCGTAGCAGCAGACCGCACCGTCTCATATCCGACCTCCGTCGTAAGCGAGACCAGCAGTTAATTTTCCAGCCGCAGGCGAATCGTAGCTCCGAACGCGCCTCCACGCAAGGGCGGAGATCACTCCTTTGGAGATGTCTGCTCCGTGTCTCCGGGGCGTGGTGAATTCGCGGTTCCTCGGCTAGAGTAGAAAGATGCGTGCCATCCTCGGCCATCGCCCGTTGCGTTTCGTGTTTGCCGCCAATGTGATTTCCATGGTGGGCAGCGGGATGAACTCGGCCGCCGTGGCCTGGTACATCCTGAAGGCCACGCACTCGGAAATGGCGCTGGGGACCTTCGCCGTTTTGCAGACCCTTCCGGCCATGCTGATGCTCCCGTTTACGGGAGTGATCATCGACCGCGAAGATCGGCGCCGACTGGTCATGTGGCTCGACGCCGTGCGTGCAGTGATTATCGTGGCGGTGGCTATCCTCGCGTTCCAACACCGCGTCCAAGTCTGGCAGCTTTACCTGATGAACACGCTGGTTGCCGCCGGATTCTGGATGTTCTGGCCCGCGATCACTGCTTTGATCCAGGAACTCACCCCCGGGAGCGAGTTCGTGCAGTCCAATACCCTTCTGCTCGCCGGGGTGCAAGGCGGGTTCCTCATCGCCGGAGCCGTGGTCGGATTCATCTACGACCACGTCGGCCTGGGCGGCGTGCTGCTGATCGACGTCTCCACCTACGTGGTCTCGTTTTTGTGCTATTTCGCCGTGCGCAAAGGGCGCCACGTCGTGCTGCGGCCGGAAGAACTGCGCGCCGACATTATTGCCGCTGAAAATCAATTCGAGCGCTTCTGGCGCGAGATGCGCGAGGGAATGCATTTCCTCCGCGATCACCGGGCCGTAGTTCTGCTCGGCATCAGTTGGGCTCTGTTCCTGGGCGCGATGATCACCAGCGTGGTCGTGACCCCTTCGATCAGCGACCGAATCTTTCACGCCGGCGCGAAAGGATATGGTTGGCTCAACGCCGGCTGGGGTACCGGCGCATTCGTCAGCGCCTTGTACGGGCCGCAAGTGATTGCCGCACTGGGCGGTCGCCGTGCGGTTGCCTTCTCCATGGCCTTGCTGTCGGTGTGCGTCGCATTCGCCCCAATTTCGGGATTCTTCTGGCTTGCCATTTCGACTTACTTCGTCATGGGTTCGGCGCGCGGTGTTGGTGGCGTTGCCATGAACACCAGCCTCATGAAAATGGTCCCCAAGCACCTGATGGGACGTGTGCAGAATACTTACTATTTTTTCGGAACCTTCCTGCAACTCGTGCTCGCCCTATGTGTCGGATTCATTGCGCACAATGTGAGCCTGGTGGTCGCCTTCGCGATTCTGGCCTGCGTCTACGCTCTGTCGTTTGTGGCGGCAAGCTGGCCGGTGCCGACGACGGAGGCGGTGGGCGAGGTTTCGGCCGCGGACTAACGTTGGGCGCGATAGCAGGTCCAGGTTCGCGTCGGCCCGATCATCTGAAGGAGACTTCGTGCGAATGCATCACAGAGGCTTGGGCAATATCTGGACTTGGCTCATTCTGGCTTTCGGCGTGTTGATTGCCGGCGTAACGATTCCACGGCTGGCCGCACAATCGAGTCCCCTCGACCAGGCCAGGAACCTCGTCCATTCGAGAACGTCGCCGGATCAGGCCAAGTCGCTACTGCAACAGGCCATCGCCGCCGACCCCAGAAATGCCGAGCCCCATTTTCTGCTGGGGCAGATTTTCTATGCCCTCGGAGACTTCGCAAAAGCTTCCGAGGAGGCCCAGAAAGCGACCGCGCTCGATGACAGCAAGTCGGAGTATCACCTCCTGCTAGGAAATGCACTCAGCGGCATGGTCGACTCCGCGGGTATGTTCAAAAAGATGTCCCTGGCGCGCCAGATGAAAACGGAATTCGAACGAGCCGTTGCCGAAGACCCTAAGGGCGTGGCTGCACGCGCCGATCTGGCTGAATTTTATGCGGGAGCGCCCTCGATTGTCGGCGGCGGCGCGGACAAGGCCCTCGATCAGGCCAAACATATCTCCGCGCTCGATCCTGTGGCAGGCCACTACGCTATGGCTTCTATCGATCTAAATCAGAAAAAAATTGCCGAAGCGGAGCAAGAGTACAAAGCCGCGATCACCGCCGACCCCAAGCGCGCCAAGTCTTATGCGCGGCTGGCTTTTATTTACATTCAAGAGAAGAAAGATTCCGAGGCGCCGCCGCTTTTCCGACAGGCGGTTGCAGTGGATGCCGAATATCTTCCCGGCTACTTCGGCGTCGCGCGCTCCGACCTGCTCAGCGGGCAGAACCTCGAGGAAGCCGAGCACTTTTTCAAAAAATATCTCACCCGTTGGCCGGAAGATGGTGATCCCAGCCTAGCCAATGCTCACTGGCGCCTCGGGCAGGTCTATGAGAAAGAAGGAAAGAAGGATTTCGCGGTCGCCGAGTGGCAGGAAGCGTTGAAGCTGGCTCCGAACTTCAAGCCTGCCCAGGATTCTTTGAAGGCCGCGGGAAGGTGAATGACTCTCAGTAGTAGAGAGGCTCGGATGCAACTTCTTTGCCATCCTGAGCGGCGTCGTTTGCCGCGAAGGACCTATGGAACTGGCCGGGGAGTGCAGAGGTCCTTCGCTTCGCTCAGGATGACAGAGAGTTTCGGTACAAACCTTCCTCCAAACTGCAACACAATCTCCAGGGTGGGGATTTTCCAGAATCCGCCTGCACTGTTATTCTTTCCAATCCACAGGAGCATCCATGTCCTCAGACTTGCAGGGCCGTAACGCCGTCGTCTTCGGAGTCGCCAACAAGCGCTCGATCGCTTGGTCCATCGCCCAGGGACTGCACGCCGCCGGCATGAAGCTCGCCATCACCTACCAAAACGAGCGTCTGGAGCAGGAAGCGAAGGATCTCATCCTCTCCCTCCCCGGCGCCGAAGCCTACATGTGCGACGTTTCCAAGGACGACGAAATCGCCCGCCTCTTCGCCACGCTTAAAGAGCGCCACGGCAAGCTGCACACGCTGGTGCACTCGGTCGCCTACGCCCCCGCCGACGAACTCAAAGGAGACTTCGTCAACACCACGCGCGAAGGCTTTCGCGTCGCGCTCGATGTCAGCGTCTATTCGCTGATTGCCGTCGCGCGCGCCGCCGTTCCCCTCATGACCGATGGCGGCTCCATCCTCACCATGACGTACTATGCCTCGGAAAAAGTCGTGCCCCGCTACAACGTGATGGCTGTGGCCAAGGCCGGTCTCGAATGCACGGTGCGGTACCTGGCGTACGAACTGGGCAAGGAACGAATTCGCGTCAACGCCATTTCCGCCGGCCCCATCAAAACCCTTGCCGCTCGCGGCATCGCGGGCTTCGGAGACATGCTCCGGGAACACGAAGAGCGCGCCCCCCTGGGCCGCCGCGTCGAGATCGAAGAAGTCGGCTCGACCGGAGTCTTCCTCGCTTCCGACGCCTCCAGCGGCATCACCGGCGAAGTCATCTACGTAGACTGCGGCTACAACATCATGGGATTTTGAGGGCAAGTCGCGCCTAACGTCTCGCCCACTTGGTCGCTGCCGTCCTCATTCTCGATAATCAGCGAATGAGCGGTCCAGTTGCCGGTGCATACCCGGGACGTTTTTTTTCGATTGAGTCCGCAAAATTCCAGCCGCGTGCGGAGCAACGGGAGCCAGGTGGCACACGGCACGTTGCACCCTTTCTCAGCAATAATGCAACCACACGGAGAAGCGTTCCTCGCGAGCTTGCGCGTTTACTCCAACTGGCCCGAACTGAGTTCCGGCGGTCGAGCGTCGCTCAGGATGCGGTATACTCGCTGGTTCTTGGAGGGCACCCGTTGCGCTGCCTTTTGTTGATGTGATTCCTAATCTTGAATCTGCGGGGCAAAGCGGAGCAAGAGATCGTTCGTCCGCTATCGTTTCTGCGGGCACTCAAATTCAGCACAAGGGGAAGAAGTGTGCGTCTGATTCCACATGATTCCAAGTTTTTCGAGCTTTTCGCCGAACTCTCCGGCTACCTTACCGACGGAGCCAAGCTTCTTCGCAGCATCCTCGAAGATCCTCGCGACCTCGACATGCGCGTGGAGCAGGTGCAGGCCATAGAGCACAAAGGCGACCGGGCCACGCACGCTATCATTACCAAACTCAATCAGAGCTTTATCACTCCCTTCGATCGCGAAGACATTCACAAGCTCGCTTCCTCGCTCGATGATGTCCTCGACTTTACCAACGCCGCCGCCAACCGGCTGGTCATGTACAAGATCAGCGAACCTCCTCCCGCAGCGGCCGAACTCGCGGGCCTCATCGTACTCCAGAGCGAGGAACTCGCGCGCGGCGTATCGTTACTCGAAAAAAATGGCCCCGTCATGAAGCACTGTGAGGAGGTCAACCGCCTGGAAGACGAAGCCGACCACCTCAGCCGGAAGGCGATCGCCGGCTTGTTTGAGCGCGAAAAAGATCCCATTATGCTCATCAAGCTCAAGGAGCTTTACGAGGTCCTGGAAATGGCCACGGACAAGGCCGAGGACGCCGCTAATGTGCTCGAGGCCATCGTTCTGAAAAGCGCCTAGTTCTACGACTACCGTTACAAGAAAGTGTGGAGGCCCAACTCTCCGGTGCGCACTGACGTTCTGCTGGTTCTGATTACGATCCTGGTAGCATTGATTTTCGATTTCGTGAATGGATTCCACGATTCGGCAAACAGCATCGCCACCGTCGTCTCCACTCGTGTTCTGTCTCCCAGACTCGCCGTGTTGTGGGCGGCAGCTTTTAATTTTCTTGCCGCTTTCTTTCTTGGCACCGCTGTCGCCAAAACCATCGGCAGCGGCATGATCCACCTCGAGTTCGTGGACCAGTACGTCGTCCTCGCTGGTCTGTTTGGCGCTATCGTCTGGGATCTCTTTACCTGGTGGTGGGGTCTGCCGACTTCCTCGTCGCACGCGCTAATCGGTGGGTACGCCGGAGCGGCCATGGCAAATGCCGCATTGCATCATGGCATCGCCTCGATCTTTTCCGTCGTCATTCCTCAGGGCTGGTACAAGACGGTGATCTTCATTGTCGTGGCGCCTGTGATCGGGCTGGTACTCGGATTCATCTTCATGTTGTCTGTCTACTGGATCTTCCGCCGCTCGGCGCCGCAACCGGTCGACCGGTTGTTCCGCCGGCTACAGTTGCTATCTGCCGCCGCCTATAGCCTGGGTCACGGCGCCAACGATGCGCAGAAGACCATGGGGATCATTGCCGGCGCGCTCTACACCGGCGGATTCATGAGCAAATCCGACATGATGGGAAGCTGGGGTCGTCTGCACTGGCCCATCATTCTTGCCGCGCATGCCGCCATCGCCGCCGGAACCTACCTTGGCGGTTGGCGCATCGTAAAAACCATGGGACAGAAGATCACGAAGCTCAAACCCGTCGGCGGCTTTTGCGCGGAAACGGCCGGCGCCATCACGCTGTTCGCCACCGCCCTCGCCGGCATCCCGGTCAGCACCACCCACACCATCACCGGCGCTATCGTAGGAGTTGGCGCAGTCCACCGCCTGTCGGCCGTCCGTTGGGGCGTTGCCGGCCGCATCGTGTGGGCCTGGCTGGTCACGATCCCTGCCGCCGCCCTCATGGCGGCAGCGGCCTTCGCCATCATGAATAGCTTTTCTTGATTCGGGTCGCGTGGTCTACACTGGATTCGGGCGATGCCGGGTTCTCCCATTGGTCCGAGAGTCGAGCGCTCCGTGATCGCGCGGCCTCTCGTGGATCAGAGCTGTGACCTGCCGTGAAAATCTGATCAGGGTTGCGCACTCCACGGACTCGGCCCCGAGGCACGCAGTTCGATCGCGACGGTCTTTTCCACCCTGAGGATGAAAGTGCTGGGATCCTTCATTCCCCACTTTACGTACGGAACGTCAAAGTGAACCGCCAGGGTCCAGTGGTCGGGCGCGAGTTCCACCTGTGCCGGTACAACCATCTCGTGTTCGGCGCCATGAATGCCAAACATGCCGTGAACCTGCACAGTTGAAGTGCCTTGCGGCGACGCCGCTCCTTCCACGCGATCAGGTCGGAAGGTCACCTCGGAATAGCGAGCACTCTCCAGGATTTCCTTGTGCATCTTCTTATCGCGGCCCGAACTGCCGCTGTTTCCGCTGATCGCGTCTACGACGATGTCTCCGCTGATGGCGTTGGTCGCGGGATTGAAGTGCACCGTCCCAGATTTCAAGCTGAAGGTCCCGTGAACGGTGTGCAGCACATCACCTAGAATGAAATTCACCGTGGTTTGTGCCGGGACGAAGGTCAACGTGGCCTCTTGGGCTTGTGCGCTCGCGGGATTGGCCAATCCCAGGAGAAGGACGGAAATCATCCCCGCAACAATTCTGCTGCTGTGTGGAGTTTTAAGCATACAAGATCCGCCATCCCAGAGAGAGTCCGACACCAGCGAAGTCGATCGGCGACAATGCACCGACGTGCATGGCCAGCATACGGGCAAATAATCGAGGGTCGGAACTGAAAGCCCGCACTACTCTCTGCCGGAAGAACGTTCCCCAGTCGAGCGCGAGCATGAGCCGAGCCATCAGAGCGGGACGGGTAGCGAGCTTCCGGTGCTCTCGCTGGTACCGCTCCAGATCGCCCGACAGCAGGCATTCCGCCAGTAGTTCTGCCTGGTTGAACGAAAGACACAAGCCTTCGCCCGTGATGGCATCGACCGCGCCGGAAGCGTCTCCGACCAAACTCAGGCGATGGTTATACACGCGGCGGAGCTTGCGAGTGGCGGAAATCGCGCCCCGCTCCGCGGTCGAGGGTTCGGCATGGCTCAGACGTGCGACCAAATCGGGAAATGCCGGGAGGGCTTCGTCCAGCCGCGTATGCGCCTCACGCGAGATCAGAGCTACACAAACTTCGTCCGCTGCTACCGGGGTTACGTAAATCTGGCACTTCGGGCCCCAGTACAGTTCCATGCAATCGCTCCAGGGAGGAATGCGATAGTGGCGGCGAAAGGCGAAGCGGCTGCGGTCGCACTGGTAACGGTGGAGACCTGCCCATCGCCGAACCAGGGAGTGACCTCCGTCGGCACCGACCGTCCAGCGAGAGCGGACGAGATCGCTCCCTAACCATACGCCTTCAGAATGCAAGCCGGTCACAGGTGTCTGCCAGAGTAACTTTATTCCTGCAGCCTCCGCACTCGCGACCATGATCCGGTGAAGGACGGTTCGTCGTACCCCGACGCCGCCTCCATTGGGAAAACTCGCGTCGACGCTGAGACCTTCGCTGACAAAACGGATTCCCCGAAAGGGATACGAATCCTGTTCGGGGATCGAGATTCCTAACTTCCGAAGTGCGGCGCGCCCGTCGGGCATAAGTCCTTCGCCACAAGGTTTATCGATGGGTGGCAGGGCACCATCCGCTACCACAACGTCGAGGCCCCGACGCTTGGCTGCGATCGCCGTGGCCAAGCCTGCCGGTCCGCCACCAATAATGAAAACATCCGTTGCTCTTAGCATGCGAGTAATGAGAACAGTGAGAATTCAGAACGGAAGCCGCGGCTCGTCGACCGCCGGATCTGGTCAGGAAGCGAGCGCCCTCCGAGCCAGGCCCAGCGCCTCGGACCAGAAGGGGCCCGGATGATGCGCGAGATCGACGACCTCACGGACTGCGGCGACAAATTCAGAAATCTGCGATGAAGTGACCACCAGAGGCGGAGCGACTTTAAGCACCATGAAATCGTTGCCGCAAATCTGGGTGAGGACACCGCAGTCACGAAACAGACGCATGACCAGGATTTGTCCAAACATCGCGGGATGAATTTTCGCAAATGCTCCGAACGGCAGGCGCAATGAAAGGCGCTGCGGCGCCGTGAACTCGATTCCAATCAACAGGCCCTTGCCGCGGATCTCCTTCACCATCTCGTATCCGGACAAGGCCGCGGTGAGCTGCTCCCAGATTTCCATTCCTCGCTCCGTGGCGCGTTCACCCAAGCTCTCACTTTGGAGCACATCAAGAGTAGCCAAGCCAGCGCGCATGGACAGACTGTTTTCGCTGAAGGTGGAAGCGTGGACCATCGAGCGCTTGAAAGAGCTGAATACGGAGCGGTGCACGGCATCGGACATGAGCACCGCACTCACGGGAACAAGGCTGCCACTCAAGGCTTTTGCCAGGACGACGATGTCCGGTTCGAGGCCAAAATGATGCGATGCCAGGAACGGGCCGGTGCGAAACATCCCGGTTTGCACCTCGTCTGCTACCAGCAGGGTTCCGTAGCGGCGGCAGAGTTCTTGCGCGTCCTTCAAGTAGTTTTCTTTCGGAACGCGAATCCCACCCTCTGCCTGAATGGGTTCAACAAAGAACGCCGCATGACGTTCCGTTCGCAGTTGCTGCTCGAGAGCCGTCACATCGCCGAACGGTACTGAAACGGTTTCCGGCAGAAGCGGCCCGAAGCCTTTTCGCCAGTAGTCTCCGTTCATCAGCGAAAGCGCACCGCAGGTCAGGCCGTGGAATGCGCGATCGCAGGCCAGCAGCCCTACACGACCAGTATGCGCCCGCGAAAACTTGATCGCGGTCTCGATGCCCTCGCTTCCGGAACTCGCGAAGAACACTTTCGAAAGTTCGCCTCCTGCCAGTTTGCACAGGCGCTCCGCCAACTCGCCGGCGAGTTCGGGGACGTTGCTCTGCAGCATCACAGGCCCCGATTGATCTAACTCGTTGCGAATGGCAGACACAATCGCCCAGTGATTGTGGCCGGCGTTGTGAACGCAGTAGCCGGAAAGAAAATCCAGGATTCGGCGGCCATCCCTGGTGAACAATTCGGTTCCCAGGCAGCGCTCGTAGCTGACGTTCATTTCCAGCAGGCTTAGCAGCTTGGCCCATTGGGGATTTACGTAGTCGGCGTAAGCGTCAGTGCCTAGGCATTCAGCTGTCTGCATAGTCTTTCAGAGGAAAACCGGCTCCGGTGGAAATCTAATCTGTTCGCAAGACGCTCTCGACACAGCGGCAAATATACAGAACTGCGGCGGCTTCGTTGTGTGTGATGCGAGGGGCTTCGGGATTGGTTGTAAGCTGCTGCGCTGACAATGTGTGATAATCACCCCGATGCGAAGCCAGCGTCTGATTTTCGCGTTTCTCGCGGTCGCGATCCTCTTCTCGACGATCCGCGAGTGGAGCGCTCCGGTTGCATGCGCTCGAACGATTTCCACCGCCTCGGCGTCGACGCAGCCTCGGTAAACTCACCCAACAAACTGCCAGGGCGTCAGATTTGGAATATGCGGTTGCTCTGAAAGGCAGCGATTAGCTGCGTACCCGAATCGTGCGCCCAGTCTCACCTTCCCGCTCCAGCGAAATCTCCAGATCTCGCTCGCGCAACAGCCGCGGAAACTTCTCTCCCCATTCGATCAGCAGAATGCTCGCTTCGGACCGCAGGTCGTCTAGTCCGAGCGTCTCTAGTTCGCGCGGCGTGTCCACGCGATACAGATCAATGTGATAGAGGTTCGCGCGAGGCCCGCGATATTCGTGCACCAGCGTGAAGGTAGGACTGGTGACGTCTTCCTCCGCGGCCGCGTCGAAAGCCGCTGCGATTCCCTTGACCAGCGTGGTCTTCCCCGCGCCCAAATCGCCGCGAAGCAACACCAGCTTCGGGGGCGTAAGCAGTTCGGTCAGAGTTCGGCCGAAGGCGATCGTCTCCTCAGCAGAGTGAGTGACGACTTCTCGAAATATGTCTCTGGTCTGCTCGTGACTGGTCTGCTTTTGCACACGACCAGTATAGCGAGAGCATTGTCCGTCCGCGGCCGCCCGCGCAATCCGACGCACTCAGTGCGCGGAAAACGCGCTCGACTTGATGCCAAGCAAACTCCGGTCCGCCACATGCTCGAGCGTGGTGCGCAGCCGGCGATGGTCTTCATCCTCGAGCGCCACAAAGCGGAACGGCTGCAGCACGCCGTCGAGTGTCTTCCGCATCGGGCTGAGGACTTCGGCCATGCCATGCACCGGCCCCGCCTGTGTCTGAAACGCGACCTCAACGAAGTCGCCCTGCCCCAGCGATTGGGGCAGATTCAGCAAGCCGCCGGTTGCCGAGATGGTTTGGAGTTTAGCTTTTGCGCGCCGGCCATCTTCAAGCCGAATCGCAGCCAGGACCGAATCGCCTAGCTGGACACGAGCCGCGCGCCGCGAAGGGTGCGGTTGGGGGAAGTGTGTCATAGGTCAAGTGAACTATGGCACTAGCTCTTGTCGAGTAATAGATTACTGAAGCCCCTCGTCCGAAAACCGCACTGCAAGCCTGAACTGACGATACCGATCCCCTGCCTCCTGAGGCGCTTAGCGCGTGTTTACTGATTGGATAATGTCCCGCGGGACAGCCCGCTTTATTGAATTCGCACGATCTCTCTTCTCGACAAGCTCGCACGATTTACCATGTGTGACTGGAACTGGTGTGACTGAAACTTCGGTCAATGGAATTTTCGAGGAATCTCATGATTCGCCTGTCGACCCTTCCCCTGCTCTTGGTCCCGTTCGCCGTCATCCTTTCCTCCGCACAAACATCGCCCGCACGGCCTGCACTCCGAGTCGGCATCGTCGGCCTAGTTCACGGACACGTCTACGGATTCCTCGATCAATGGCGGCACAGCCCTGAGATCGAAATCGTCGGCATCGCCGATCCCGACCGCCAACTGCTCTCCCAAGTCGCGAACCGCTACGGCTTTGAGCAATCCGCGCTGTTCAGCCGCCTCGAAGACATGATCGCCAAGGCGCACCCGCAGGCCGTGCTGGTTTACACCAACACCTACGATCATCGTCGTATTGTCGAGGTCTGCGCTCGGCACGGCATTCACGTCATGATGGAAAAGCCGCTCGCCGTCAGCCTGGAGGACGCGCTTGCCATCGAAAAGGCAGCGCATGCTAAGAAGATTCATGTGCTGGTCAACTATGAAACTTCATGGTACCCCAGCAATCACGCCGCCTACGACCTTGTACACGAGGGAGCGCTCGGCGAAGTCCGCAAAGTCGTAGTACACGACGGCCACAGCGGTCCGAAAGAAATTGGCGTGCAGCCGGAGTTCCTCGCCTGGCTCACCGATCCCAAACTCAACGGCGCCGGCGCCCTGTTCGACTTCGGCTGCTACGGCGCCGACCTCATGACTTGGCTCATGGACGGCCAAAGCCCTGAAACCGTCACCGCCGTCACCCAGCAGATCAAGCCGCAAATCTATTCGCGAGTCGATGACGAAGCCACGATTGTCATGACGTACCCGCGCGCCCAAGCCATCCTGCAAGCCTCATGGAACTGGCCGTTCGACCGCAAAGATATGGAGGTATACGGCCAGACCGGCTACGTCATTACGGTGAAGCGCGACGACATTCGCGTGCGACGAGGCGGAGGCGACGGCCCCGAAGAGACCAGGAGCGCCCAGCCTGTAGCCGCACCCTACGACAATTCGCTGTCCTATTTGAGGGCGGTGATCCTCGACGGAGCGAAGGAAGACAGTCTGTCGTCGCTCGAAACCAATGTGACGGTCACCGAAATCCTCGACGCTGCGCGACGGTCGGCGGCGACAGGAAAGAGCATCCGCCTGCCCGCTTCCAGATAACTCCAACTAACTGTCATCCTCAGCGCAGCCAACGCTTCGTGCAAAGAAGTGTTGGCGGAGTCGAAGGACCTCGTGCATGCGTGTCGATACCGGTGGCTTAGCGAGGGGTTCTCACTCGGTCGACGCTGCAATGTGAGAATGCATTGCGACGATTCGTGTCGTGACAGGGGGGTAGGGATCCTTCGACTCCGTGCGGCCTGCGCCTCGCGCGGACTGCACTCCGCTCAGGACGACAGAGGGTTGGTTCCTTCTGAGGGCTCATCCGTCCCAGCGCACAGTCTTCTCCCGTGCCGTTCGCTGCGCTCGCCAGAAGGCCTCGGGCAATCCCCGCAGCAGGTCGGTTGCGACCATCGAATGCTCCCCCACGCTTTCGCGCATGACATCTCCCGCCAGGCCGTGCAGATGCACTGCGGCACAAACTGCCGGCAGCGCGTCAGTCGGAGTCTGCGCGGTCTTCGTTTGGGCGGCCTTCGTTTGGGCAATCAACGCCGCCACCATGCCCGTGAGAATGTCGCCAGTACCTCCGGTAGACATTCCCGGATTCCCCGTCGTGTTGACCCAGGCCTCGCCGTCCGGCGGAACGACCAGCGTCCGGTGCCCCTTAAGCACGACTATCAAGTCATGGTCACGAGCGAATTGGCGGGCCACACCCAGCCGATCTCTCTGCACGTCGGCGATGGAACACCCCGCCAACCGCGCCATTTCGCCGGGATGCGGTGTAATCACCAGCAGCCGTCCCTTACCCGTCAGTTCATCAGCGTGGCCCTCGAATGCATTCAATCCGTCGGCATCCAAAACCACTGGCACCTGGCTTGCCGCCACCAGTGTGCACACGAAGCCCGC
>Ga0075030_100000757_pt1 | contig 28583 bp, 13 predicted proteins | sample LitLauG_LLR_2012_FD_71393 | JGI IMG/M metagenome (GOLD analysis project Ga0075030, IMG submission 71393) | Freshwater sediment microbial communities from Pennsylvania, USA - Little Laurel Run_MetaG_LLR_2012 | ecosystem: Environmental > Aquatic > Freshwater > Creek > Sediment | place: USA...
CTGCCTAAGCTGGATACCCTGCTGGCCATGTCGCTGTCAGAACTCGGTCAATACCAGGAGGCCCTGCCAGGGCTGGAAAAAGGGTTCCATCGCTCGGCGGACTCTGCCATCAAGCGGATGTGCGGCCTGCAGTTGGAGAGGGCCTACACCTGGTTACACGAGGACAGCAAGGCAGTGGAGGTCGCGCTAGAGTTGGATCGTCTCTATCCCAACGATCCCGAGGTTTCTTACCACAACGCGAAGATCTTTGGAAATTTTGCTTTTCTGAGCGTACAGAAGTTGGCCAGGATGGCTCCCAATTCCGTTTGGCGCCACCAGGCTGCCGGCGAAGCCTATGAAAGCCAAGGATCGTACGTGCAGGCGATCGACCAATATCAGCGGGTGATTGCGATCGATCCCAACCGGCCGGGTGTTCACTACCGACTGGGTCGAACGTTTCTTGCCCGCTCGCGAGAAGCTACCTCCACAGATGATCGCAACCAGGCGATGAAAGAGTTCGAAAAAGAGCTGGAGCTCGATTCCAGCAACGCTAATGCGGCGTACGAACTCGGGGATATCTATCGTTCTTCCGGCCAACTCAACGAAGCCAAAGATGCCTTTGAGCTGGCCCTGAAGTCTCATCCGGACTTTGAGGAGGCCCATCTAGGTCTGGCAGCGGTTCTGATGTCACTGAGTCAGCCGGGGCTTGCGCTGCCTCATGTTCAGAAAGCTATCGCTTTGAATCATGACGACGCTGTGTCCTGGTATCGGCTGGCGAGAGCAGAAAGGGCTCTGGGCAACACCGCGGAGGCCGAGAAGGCGGACGCCGAATTTCGGCGGCTCCGAGAAAAACCCAGTGAGCACATCGCAGCGCAGACTCTATTCACGCCCGATCAGGTCACGAAGCAGGAAGTCGATAGCAACGCCCCACAGTGAGCGCCAGTTACTCAGGGAAGCGTGACCACTGCCACAGAGAATCCTCCCAGCTTTACAGTGTCGGTGCTTAGTTTCATGCTGGCTGGAGGTTTGAAGCTGGTGGTCTGATCGACGTAATCGACCTGGCCGCCGCTGGCGCCCACGATTGGAACGTCGAACGCTCGATCGCGTTTGTTGACCAGCAGCACGCGACGTTTTCCGTCGTGCGTGGCGAAGGCGACGGGGTAAACGTAAGGAAGATTCGGGCCGGAGGGATCGATCTCCACCAGCTTGTCGCCCGGGCCGAAGTTGTCGTGAATCAGCTTGAGCACCCAAAACCGGGCGTTCGGCTTGCCATCGTTCCAATCCACCATAGAAACGCTTGGGTATTGAGTGGGGAAGCCCACAAGCTGGGACTCGCCCGCGACGTCGATGCCGACTTTCGTGAGTTCGGCGAACAGGTAAGCGTAGAGCGCTCCGGCGAGATTCCAATACGAGTTTTCGATTGGCTTGGCGATATGCCCGGGCTCTCCCTGTGATCCGTCGTCGGCCGAGATGACGCCGAGTTCGTCGATGGTGGTCCTGGTTTCGGGGGAAAGGCGTTTGCGAATCGACTCGACGTAGCGTACCGACTTCAGAAATCCATCGGCTTGGGCGAAGTAGGTGAATTGCTCCACCTCGGGCGTTTCGTCGGGCGTTGGGCTCGCGTAGAAATGATAGGAGATGAAATCGAGCGGCACGCCGGGCTTGTGATTTTTGTGGTCGAGGAAATATTCAAAGAAATGGGGTTCATTCTCCATGGCCAGCGCGAGTCCGACGAACTTCGTGTCTGGTTGTACCTTCTTCATGGCAGTGACGACTTCGTCATAAAGACGGGTGTAAGTTTCCGCGTCAAAGTGATGCTCGAAGTCAACTTCGTTCAGGAACTCCCAGTGCGAGATCGAGTAGTGGTGGCCCGAGTCGTGGCGCTTGCCAAACTCGTCCGTGAAGCCGCCGTTGGTGTACCAGGCGAGTAGGCGTGCATAATAGTCCGCCACTTCCTTCATGCTGGGATCGCGGAGTTCGGTGCCGCTCTCGTAGTCCCACGTTACCTGGTTCGGGTCTGCCGGATAGGTCCACGGTTTGTCGGACTTGTACATCCACTGGGGAATCGTGCTGAAGTTGAGAATGACCGAATGTCCTTTGGTTGCATCGAGGAAGTCGATCGTCATGGGATCAATCGCCGCGAAATCCCACGAAGTCTTACCGTCTTTCGGGGGCTCCAGTTCCGCTACGCCCAGCTTCGGATAAGGGAGCCAGGGTACGTAGCGCACGTAGTCAGCCTGCAAATCGTGCAGCGCCTTAAATGCATTGTCGTGAACCGGTGTCCCGCGCTGCAACGGAGGATTCACCACCACTTGTAGAGTCGGCGTCGTCTGGGAAACCCGCACCACTTTGTCCCAGTGAGTCGTAATCTTTGCTGGCTGGTCTTGTGCGACTGAGAGTTGGACGAACAGTACGACGACTAGCAGAGCTACTGACGTCCTCGGCGGCAACTCGCAATTCATTGTCTTCTCCGGAAGCTCGATTCGATGACGTTTTGTGGGGCGTCTTAACAACGAGATCCTTCGTGAGGGCGAATCTTCGCACCGCCTGGCGGGGTCGTCAATTGGCGATTGCCTAAATCACACTATTTCGCGATGACAAACGGCAAGCAGACGAGAGTCGCCACAGTGCCCGCTACCTTGTTGCGGTGTTCTTGGCAGATGGGTGTCTTCTGCTCCGCCTCATCCAGAGCGTCACGGCGAGAGTGTGGTTTTGCACTGCAGAACGGAGTGGCTATCGCGCCGGATGCTTGCGGCTCGAACTCGCAGGGGCTATGCTGGCCAGCGATTCCAGAACTAGCCCTGTTGAGTGAATGCGTTTTTTCGGGGAAGACCATTTTATGAATACTCCAGATCAACTCAAGGTCGGCCTCTTCGGGATCGGTCTGGATACCTACTGGCCACAATTTCCCGGGCTGCACGAACGCCTGGTCGGCTACACCGAGAAAGTAGCGCAGAACCTCGCCAACGCTCGTGTCCAGGTGGTTAATCTGGGCCTGATCGACACGCCTGAGAAGTCGCTCTCCGCCGGGCATGAATTCCGCAGAGCAGACGTCGACCTCATCTTCTTGTATGTCACGACCTATGCGCTGTCGTCTACAGTGCTTCCCGCAGTGCGCCGGGCGAAGGTCCCCGTCATCATTCTCAATCTTGCGCCCTCGGCGGCGATCGACTACGACCGCTTCAATCGCATAGGAGACCGCACGAAAATGACGGGAGAGTGGCTCGCCTACTGCCAGGCTTGCCCGGTTCCAGAAATCGCCAATGTCTTCAACCGCTGCCGGATTCCGTTCTTCCAGGTGAGCGGCATTCTGGAAAACGATCCCGCGGCCTGGGGCGAGATAGCGGAGTGGATTGACGCCGCACGAGTTGCCCAAGTCATGGAACACAATCGTCTCGGCGTCATGGGCAATTACTACGGAGGGATGCTCGATATCTACTCTGATCTTACCCAGCAGTGCGCTTACTTCGGAGGCCACATCGAAATCCTTGAGGTGGAGGAATTGGCGGCTTTGCGGCGAGAGGTGCGGCACGCCGATCTCCAACGAAAAGTCGCGGAGTTCAGGGCAACACTAGAGGTGCAGCCCGACTGCTCCACCGAGGAACTCGAGCGCGCGGCTCGTACATCGGTGGCGCTCGATCGCCTGGTAGAGGTTCACTCGCTTGGTTCCCTTGCTTACTATCACAAGGGCGTCGGCAGCGCTGAAAACGAAGACGCCATCAGCTCGATCATTCTGGGAACAAGTTTGCTGACCGCGCGCGGAGTTCCAGTAGCCGGCGAGTACGAAATCAAGAACGCCCAAGCCATGAAGATCATGGACTCTTTCGGTGCCGGAGGCTCGTTCACCGAATACTATGCGGTCGACTACAACGACGATGTGGTTCTCATGGGACATGACGGTCCAGGGCACATCGCGATTGCCGAGGGAAAGACCAAGGTGCGCCCGCTGGAGGTCTACCACGGAAAAGTGGGGCGCGGCCTCTCGGTGGAAATGTCGGTGAAACATGGACCAGTCACGCTGCTATCAGTGGTGCAGACTGTGGACGGGAAACTCCAGTTGCTGGTGGCAGAGGGTGAATCCGTCGCCGGTCCGATTCTCGAAATCGGCAACACGAACAGCCGGTACCGTTTTTCGTTAGGTGCCAGAAACTTCATGAATCAATGGAATGTCCACGGCCCCGCGCATCACTGTGCCGTTGGAGTTGGACACATCGCGAGCAAGTTGAGAAAGCTTGGCGACTTGCTGGGCATGGAATGCATAAGGGTCTGTTGATCCGTACCACGGACGGAGAACTACCCGCAGGAATTCCGGAGTGCTCCAGTTCTGCAATGCGAAACAGGCATTGAGTAGTTCGGGTAGGTTCTGGGCGACCTGACAACCCCACAAGCCCTGCCAACAAAGCGCCGATCAAGCCGTCTTTCAAACCGGGCTTTCTTTCCTTGCTCTCGCCGTCTTTGGCATAGCGAAACATAGAGTACGGGGTGCTCTCCGGTTGACACCCGTGCCAACGGGGTGCAACCATCCCCGCCGTCGAGTTGCTGACAGTTCGGCCGTCTGCTGAGGAGAGAGTACCGTGAAGAGGGTCGTCCCGACATTTCGCGCGATGATTGTGCTTTTGGGGTTTAGTGCGGCTGTTTGGGCTGCTCCGATGCATCTGCGGTGCGAGTACCTTGTGAATCCTCTGGGGATCGACCAGACTGCGCCTCGCCTCTCCTGGCAGAGCGACAATTCCGAGCGCAACTGGAAGCAGGCCGCCTATCAGATTCTGATGGCAAGCACTCAGGAGCGACTGAGCGCCGGCAACGCTGACGTTTGGGACAGCGGCAGAATCAATTCCGATGAGTCGGTGGACATTGCTTATCGCGGGCCAACCTTGGAATCCCGCCATCGTTATTATTGGACAGTTCGCGTGTGGGATGCGGCCGGGCAAATGTCCGAATCGTCGGAATCCGCGTGGTGGGAGATGGGCCTGCTGCACCCCGAGGACTGGAAGGCAAAGTGGATTGCCTGGAAAAATCCCGAAGATCAGGCCGACCGCGGCGGAATTCGTTGGATTTGGCTCACAGGCCAAGATGCGATTGCTGTGGTTCCGAAGGCGTCCGCGGTATTTCGGGTGAGCGTGGACCTTTCTGAAAAGCCGCGAGATGCGGCACTGTTTCTCGCAGTTCGAGGCGATGTGGCTGCCAACGTGAACGGCCATGAAGTGGAACGAAAAAGCAGGTGGGGTGCTTTCGACCGGAGAGACATCACCGACCAACTCGTGGTCGGCAAGAATTCCATCGAAGTTCATCTTACTGCGCCAGATGTGCCTCAATGGGGTCCGAATGCTGGAGCCAAGAGCTCGAAGGTGGCGCTCGCAGCATTAATAAAAATCACCCGCAACGATGGTTCTCTGATCCGCGTTCCTACGAATGAAAAATGGGAGGCGACTCCAGAAAAGCCGTCGCACTGGCAGCCGGCTCAAATTGTCGGTGACTTGGCCGACAAGCGCCTTGGCGATCCCGGACCGCTGCCGCTGCCCGCGGCCTGCCTGCGTCGAACGCTGTCGCTGTCGAAAAGTGTTCAGAGCGCGCGACTCTATGTCACCGCTCTCGGAAGCTACCGTGTGTATATGAACGGAAACCGCGTCGGCTCTGACGTGCTGACTCCAGACTTCACCGAGTATCGCAAGCGCGTCCTGTATCAAGCGTACGATGTGACCAGTTCGCTGGTGAACGGCAACAATGCCGTCAGCGCCCTTCTCGGGGGCGGCTGGTATGGCAGCCCGCTGACCTGGGTTGGCATGCATTTCTTTTCCCCGCCGAATCGTTTCCGGGCGCAACTCGAACTCGACTACGCGGACGGCAGCCACGAGACCGTTGTTACCGATGACTCGTGGAAGGCAGCGGCATCGCCCATTGTTGAATCTGAGATTTACGGCGGGGAAGTGTACGACGCCCGCTTGGAACAGGACGGATGGAAAACGGCCAGCTTCGACGACTCGCGCTGGAGTCGGGCAGTTGTTGCAGATGCCCCGTCCATCACCGTTTCCAGTCAGATCACCGACCCCGCCCGGGTCGTCTCGATCCTCGATCCGAAGCAGGTGATTCCCCTCGCAAATGGTGCCTACATCTTCGACATGGGCCAGAACATGGTGGGATGGGTGACCCTGAAAGTGAAAGGCGCTGCCGGCACAAAGGTCCGGTTGCGTTTTGCCGAGATTCTGAATTCGGATGGAACGATCTATACCGAAAACCTGCGCAATGCCGACGCAACCGACGTCTATATCCTCCGGGGCGCGTCAGAAGAAACGTTCGCGCCTCATTTCACCTTCCACGGCTTCCGCTACGTTGAGGTGACGGGCTATCCGGGAACGCCTACCCTCGATGTCCTCAAAGGAAGTGTAGTCAGCAGCGTCAGCGGCGACCCGGTTGCCAAGCTCACCACCTCGAGCGACCTGGTCAACCACATGTGGTCGATCGGCATTTGGGGCCAGCGCGGAAATTTTCTGAGCATCCCCACCGATTGCCCGCAACGGGATGAACGCCTGGGCTGGATGGGAGATGCGGGAGTCTTCTGGCGCACAGGAAGCTACAACTTCGACATCGCCGCTTTCTCGCAAAAATTTATCCAAGACATCGTTGATGCTCAAACTAGTCCGGGCGCATTTACGAACGTCTCTCCCAACACGCTTCCGTTTGGCGGAGGTGGAACAGAAGGCACGTCAGCGTGGAACGAAGGCACGGTAGGCGCCCCGGGCTGGGGCGATGCGGGTGTTATTGTCCCCTGGACCACGTGGCTGCAATACGGAAACAAAGCAGTCATCGAACAAAACTGGGATGCCATGCAGCGCTGGATGGAGTTCATCCAAAGTCGGAATCCCGACTTCCTGCGCACGAAAGGCGTGGGCCCAAACTTCGCCGACTGGCTTGCTCCCGACGAGCACACAAATAAAGATCTGCTAGCGACCGCTTACTGGGCGCTGATCGCCCGCATGATGTCACAGATGGCGCATGCAGTCGGCAAGGACGCCGATGCCAGACATTATGACGATGTAGTGCAGAACATTCGTTCTGCATTTCAGAAGGCGTACATCAAGGACGACGGCGTAGTCGGAACCGGAACGCAGACTTCCTACGTCGTTGCCCTCTACACGAAAATGGCACCCGAGGCGCTCGAGCCCGTGCTGGTCAACAAGTTGGTGGAGGAGATCGAGTCGCGCAACTGGCACTTGTCGACCGGATTCCTGGGAACGCCCTTCCTGCTGTTCACTCTCGCCGATCATGGGCGAAGCGATGTCGCTTATCGTCTGCTACTGAACGACACCTATCCTTCGTGGGGCTACATGCTCTCAAAAGGTGCGACCACCTGGTGGGAGCGCTGGAACGGCGACACGGGCGATCCGTCCATGAATTCCTACAACCACTACGCTTTTGGATCGGTCATTGCCTGGGTGTATCGCTATGCGGCCGGAATTGACACGACGCCGGATTCACCTGGCTTCAAAGAAATCGTCGTTCATCCGCATCTAGATTCCCGCATGACGGCAGCGCGCGCGGAGTATGAATCAGTCTACGGCAAGATCGTCAGCGACTGGAACGGTACTCCTGCGGGCCCGTTTTCTCTAAAGGTCACGATTCCTGCCAACACTTCGGCCAAGATCTTCTTGCCCGCAATTCCCGGTGCCCGTGTCACAGAAGGTGGCAACCCCGTGCAATCAGAGCAAGTGGGTGGATCGAACCTGGTGAGAATTGGTGCCGGTTCCTACTTCTTTGAGGTGAAGTGACGGAGCGCGGCTGAGCCACCAGCGTTGAGGTTTGAACCCATGAGCATGAACCGGAGAGACTTGATGTCGAAAAGCGCCAAGTTGGCGCTGAGCATTGCGGTGGGCACAAGGTTGCTGGCCGAGGATGGCCCGAACGCTTTCTCCCAGACCTCAGACAGGGCAGGAGCCACCAAGGCCTTTCCTACCAAGTTTTTGTGGGGAGCCGCCACCGCGGCCCACCAGGTCGAAGGCAACAATGTGAACAGCGATCTATGGTTGCTCGAGCACTTGCCGCAGAGCATGTTCAAAGAGCCGTCGGGTGACGCCTGTGACCACTACCATTTGTATGAACAAGACATCAACACGCTAGCGGATCTGGGCTTCAATGCGTACCGGTTTTCCATCGAGTGGGCGCGCATTGAGCCGGAGAGGGGATATTTCTCTCGCGCGGAACTGGACCACTATCGCCGGATGCTGGAGGCGTGCCATCGCCGCGGCCTGACGCCACTGGTCACCTATTCGCACTTTACAGTTCCGCGTTGGTTTGCCTTCCAGGGAGCTTGGGAGACCGTAGAATCCGCCGACCTGTTCGCGCGTTACTGCGAGAAAGCCACCGTCCATCTAGGAGACCTGATCGCGTACGCGGCCACCTTCAACGAGCCGGACATCCCTTACTTGCTTCGCTGGCTTACGCTTCCGGGCCTGCCACCGGATACCGACCTGGCGACCGTGCTGACCGGGCAGAAAACGGCAGCGCAAAAACAACTCAACGCTCCTTCGTTCAGTAGTTTCTTGATGGGTGATGCGGCGAAGTCACGCGAGAACATGATCGCGGCACACACCAAGGGCAAGTCCGGGATCAAGTCTGCAAGAGGCAGTCTTCCTGTGGGTCTGACCCTGGCCATTGAAGACGACCAACCGGCTGGCCCAGGGAGCCGTTTTGCGGAAAAACAGGATGAAGTTTACGGCCCTTGGCTCAAGCTGGCCAAGCAGGATGACTTCGTCGGTGTTCAGACCTACACGCGCTCACGAGTCGGTACCAAGGGCCTTCCCCCGCCGGAAGGTGCCGAATTGACGCAGGTAGGTTGGGAGTTTTACCCGGAGGCGCTGGAACACACGATTCGCTATGCCAGCAAGCAAACCGGCGTTCCGGTCATAGTTACTGAAAATGGCATCGCCACGGAGAATGACTTGCGCCGTGCGGAATATATCCAGCGCGCCCTTGCCGGACTGAAGCGCTGCCTCGACGACGGAGTCGATGTGCGCGGGTACATTCACTGGTCACTGATCGACAACTTTGAGTGGAACTCCGGCTTTACGCCGAAATTCGGGTTGCTCGCGGTCGATCGTGAAAGCCAGAAGCGCACCATAAAGCCTAGCGCCGTGATGCTGGGAAAGATCGCCAAGAGCAATTCGATTTGAGCGTAGCGCACAGCCTGCAACGATTATTGAAAAGCGAAGTGAAACCGAGAATTGGAGGAATCAGACCGTGAGTCATACTCTTGCCGTGGTCATTCGAAAAATCGCTCTCGTATTACTTGTCGCCAGCATGGCGGCCTCGGTGTTTGGTCAGAGTGCCAAGCCATCGCTGGAGGCTGGCTTCGAGACGCCTCCGAATTCGGCGAAGCCGCGCGTGTGGTGGCATTGGATGAACGGCAACATCACCAAGGAGGGCATCAAGCTTGACCTGGAATGGATGAACCGTGTCGGCATCGGCGGCTTCCAGAACTTCGACGCGTCACTGACCACACCGAAGCTTGTCGATAAGCGTTTGATCTACATGACGCCGGAGTGGAAAGACGCCTTCCTGTTCACTACCAAGCTCGCTGACCAGCTTGGATTGGAAGAGGCGATCGCCGGTTCTCCGGGCTGGAGCGAATCAGGCGGGCCATGGGTAAAGCCGAGCCAGGGCATGAAGAAGGTAGTGTGGAGCGAAACCAGGATCGAAGGAGGGAAGCCCTTCACTGGCGTGTTAGCTCATCCGCCCACAGTCAGTGGCCCGATTCAGAATATTCCACTCTTCGATTTTCTCGCCATGATAAGTGGCCAGCGCTCGACGCCGCCCACTTTCTACGCCGACAGCGCTGTGATCGCGTATCGGGCACCCGATAGCGATGTGCCCGTGTCGTCGTTGCAGCCAAAGATCACGTCCAGCAGCGGCAGCCTCGACCTGACTCTGTTGGCAGATGGCGACTTGGTAAAAACGACACAGCTCCCCAAAGCTCCAGTTGGTCAGCAGGCGTGGGTCCAGTATGAATTTGCCAACCCGCAGACCATGCACGCCGTGACGCTAGTGCTCAACGATCCGGGCGCGGCCGCGGCCAATATGTTCGGAGCCGCGCCATCCATTGCCGAGGTGCAGGCCAGTGTTGACGGCCAAACTTTCCGCAAGCTTACAGAGATCCCCAACGATGGTGGTGACGAACACACCATCGCATTCCCCGCGACCACGGCGCGTTTCTTCCGGGTGGCCTTCACTGACAAACCTGCTTCCGGGCCCGGAGAAATGAATTTTGACGTCGAGAATCCTTTTGGCGATTTCAGCGGGATGAAGCCCAACCCCAATTTTGAGATTTCGGAACTGGTGCTCCATCCTGGTGCCCGCGTCAGCCGATTCGAGGAAAAGGCGGGGTTCGCGAACCTGATCAGTCTTGAGCCTTTTGCAACGCCGCCAGTCGGAACTGCCGACGCGATCCGCAAGAGCGACATCGTGGATCTGACCTCCAAAATGCATGCCGACGGTACTCTCGACTGGACGCCGCCGCCCGGCCGCTGGGTCGTCCTGCGCTTTGGCTACTCGCTGACCGGAATTACCAACCACCCCGCATCCCCGGAAGGCACGGGACTCGAGGTCGATAAACTCAGCCGCGAGGATGTCAGGGAGTACATGAATACCTACCTCGATAACTATAAGAGCGCCGTCGGTCCGCTCATGGGCAAGCAAGGTTTGAGATATGTGATCAATGACAGTTGGGAAGCGGGCACAGCGAACTGGACCGACGATATGATTGCCGAGTTCACCAAGCGCCGCGGCTACGACCCGCGCCCGTGGATGCCCGTGCTGACAGGCCGTGTCATTGAAGGCTCGCAGGAGAGTGATCGGTTTCTCTGGGACTTCCGCAAGACTCTGGGCGACCTCCTGGCTGAATATCACTACGACCAGATCACTGCCATGCTCCACGAACGTGGGATGGGACACTATGGCGAATCTCACGAAGAGGGGCGCGCTTTCATTGGCGACGGCATGGAGGCGAAGCGCAGTAACGATGTGCCCATGTCGGCGATGTGGACGCAAAAACCGGGAGTCAACAAAGACTTGCCTGGCTACAACGCGGATATTCGCGAGTCCGCTTCAGTGGCGCATATTTACGGTCAGAACCTGGTGGCGGCTGAATCCATGACCGCGTCTTCAGGCGCGTGGGCATGGTCCCCGGCAACCCTGAAACCGACCGCGGACAAGGAGATGACGATGGGTTTGAATCGATTCGTCATCCACACCTCGGTTCACCAACCGCTGCTCGACAAGAAGCCGGGCCTTGCTCTCGGGCCTTTCGGACAATGGTTCACGCGGAACGAAACCTGGGCTGAACAGGCGACTCCGTGGATTCGATACCTGGCGCGTAGTTGCTACCTGCTGCAGCAGGGACATTTTGGTGCGGACATCGCTTACTTCTACGGGGAAGACTCCAACCTCACCGCTTTGTTCGAAAAGCAAGGCCCGGATATTCCCGAAGGATACAACTTCGACTACTTCAACGCCGACGCGCTGATTCACGTCCTCACGATCGAAAACGGTGAGCTAGCCACCCCTAGCGGGATGAGATACCACGTGCTGGCGCTCGATCCCCACAGTCAACATATGTCACTCCCGGTGTTGCGCAAGATTCGCGATCTGGTTCAGGCGGGAGCCGTCGTCTCCGGCCCAAAGCCCACCGACACTCCCAGCCTGAGCGACGATCCTAAAGAATTCCGGAGCATTGCCGACCAGCTATGGGGTTCCGGGGCAGGCAATTCCGTCGGCAAGGGCAGGGTGGTTGGCGATCAGAAGTTGGGGGACGTTCTCGCCGCCATTCATGTGGAACCGGACTTCGACTATACGAAGCCCGAGTCCGATGCCAATCTGCTCTTCGTCCACCGCAAGCTGGCTGATGGAGATCTCTATTACGTGGACAATCGTAATGACCGCGACGAGGCGCTTGACGCTACCTTCCGTGTGGACGGAAAAGAAGCCGAACTTTGGCATGCAGATACTGGCGTGATAGAACCCGCCTCATACCGCATCGCCGCTGGGCGCACAACGGTCCTGTTGCACCTTGAGCCTTGGGGAGCCGTGTTCGTTGTATTCCGCAAACCCACGAAGACACCGTCTCGTAGGCTGCCGGCGATTACTGACGACGCCATCGCGACGCTGGAAGGACCTTGGGACCTCAGTTTCGAGCCGGACCGTGGGGCCCCTGCGAAGATCACTCTCGATAAATTGGCTTCATGGAGCGACAACGCCGACGACGGAGTCAAATATTTCTCTGGCGCGGGTACTTACACCAAGACCATTCAAGCTCCGTCCGACTGGCTCAAGCACGGGACCAAGTTGTCGATCGATTTGGGCGAAGTCAAGAATCTAGCGGAAGTCTCTGTCAACGGAAAGCCTTTCGGGATCGTCTGGAAGACCCCTTACCGCGTTGACGTTACAAGCGCCCTGAAGCCCGGCGCGAACACAGTCGAGATCAAGGTTACTAACCCTTGGGTCAACCGCATCGTCGGTGATCGCCAGCCCAATGTCACCAAGACCTATGCTTTTACTTCGCCGAAGTTCTACAAGGCGGACTCAAAGCTCGTGCCGTCTGGGCTGTTGGGCCCGGTGAGGATTGTGCGGTCTACGGTTCAAGACCAATCGAAGCAAAAGGAGGCACGCTAATCCGCGTGAGGGCGAGACACCTTTAACTCTGGCGCGACCCTGTCGGCCGCGGTCATCACGCCCGATGGCGACGGGCACTTCACGTTCTTGCGACCTGGCGCTCCATCATTGTTGCGGCGCAAAGTGCTGAATTCCTTGACAATAGGGGCTGATCCGCCTAGCATCGCTGGCCAGACGCGAATATTTGCCGCGACGCTTAAGATGTGTGTCCGGCAGCCAAGCGCAACTCACAGTAGGTCTCCTAGTACCAGGTGAAGCCGGCATGAAGTTGTTGTCGAGAGTAGTGTGGGCGGAGGGCATGTATCTGGCGCCACAGCATTTTCAGGCGCAAAACCGCTATTTCGAGGAGGCCGTTCACTTCGCCACGGCCAGCTTGTGGAAGGACGCCTATGGACTGGCGGCCTGCCAACTCGACGCCGATGCGTTGCGCAACGGCACTGTAAGCCTGTTGCACGCGCGCGGAATGTTCCAGGACGGCCTGCCTTTTGATATTCCTGAGTGTGATCCTCGGACCGATCCGTACAACATTGCCGAACAATTTCTTCCCGCCACCGACAATTTGACGGTGGCCCTTGCGATTCCCCGCTGGGTTTCGGGCCAGCAGAACTGCGACCTCGATCCTATTCCTTCCGGGCATGCTCGTTACACCAGCACCGTCGAAATGGTCCACGACGAGAACACGGGGCTCGACGCGAAACCGGTTCAGTTGGGACGAAAGAATATTCGTCTCGTCGTGCTACCCAAAGAAGACGAGAATCTGCTGACACTTCCCATTGCCCGGGTGATGCGGGATCAATCCGGTCACTTTGTCTACGATCCTACCCATGTTCCGCCTTGCCTGCGCCTGAGTTCTAACGAGCGGCTCACCGCCATGCTGCAGCGCCTGGTTGAAATTCTGGAGGAAAAGAGCGCCGTCGTCACGCAAGAGCAGCAGCAGACCGGTGGGAAATTCCAAACTGGCATGTCGGCCCGTCAAGTTGCTCAATTCTGGTTTCTGCATGCGATCAACTCCAGCCTGACTCCATTGCGGCATATTCTGCTGGCGAAACACCGGCATCCCGAGGAGCTTTTTCGCGAAATGTCGCGGCTCGCCGGGGCACTCTGCACGTTCAGCCTGGACAGCAATCCCCGTTCACTCCCGGCTTACAACCACTATGATCCCGGTCCGGGCTTCACCTACCTCGAGGATCACATCCTTCGTCACCTCGAAATCATTGTTCCGTCGCAGGCGGTTGTGATTCCCCTGACATCAGCGGCGCGCTATTTCTACGAGGGTCAGATCCGGGACCAACGCTGCCTGGGACGTTCCCGCTGGGTCCTGGGGGTGCGATCGCCGGTAGGAGAGGCCGACGTGATCTCGAAGACTCTGAAGTTGGTGAAGGTGTGTTCCGCCCAGTTTGTTCCGGAACTCGTGAAACGAGCCCTACCCGGTCTGACACTAAACCATATGCAGGTCCCGCCAGCCGCGATCGCCGCGAAAGTGGACAGCCAGTATTTCGTCATTACCCGGAGCGGCCCTTGCTGGGAACATATTATGCAAACGTCCAGAGTTGGAGTGTACGTGCCGGGTGAATTGCCATCCCCAGAAGTTGAACTGATCGTTATGCTCGAGAGCTGACATGGGATCCACACAAGTTACACCCCTGGGGAGTTATCGCGGTTCGAGTCCTGCTCTGGACCGGCGCGGCTGGAACCTCGCGCTGGGCTTTCAGGAAGTGTTCACCGCCGTGGTGCGATTGCGGTACAACCGGCAAGCTGTCCTGGATGCCGAAGCGTTCCGGGCACAAATGAGGCAGGGGTTGCGTGTCGCCGAACAGGAAGCGCGTAGTCGCGGCTGCAACCCGGAAGATGTCGGTCAGGTGATTAAAGCGGTGGTCGCCTTCCTGGACGAATCCGTGCTCAGTTCTGGGAATCCGGTGTTCGCCAACTGGCCCAGGCTGCCCTTGCAGGCGGAACTGTTTGGCCACCAATTGATGGGCGAAGTCTTCTTTCAGGAACTGCAGAAGACCTTGAACCGCAGCGATTCAAACGAAACGGCCGACCTGCTGGAGGTGTATTACCTGTGTCTGCTGCTGGGTTTCAAAGGACGCTATGCGGCGGGCGGGGACTTGCGCTCTATCATGATGGCAATCCAGGAGAAAATTCGGCGGGTGCGTGGTCCCGCGGGCCCGCTATCTCCGCGCGGAGCCATTCCCGCGGATGCTGTGCGCGTCGTGCAATCAGATCGCGTGAGTCGAGTTCTGGGCACCTTAGCGCTCATCACCGCAGGCCTGGCGCTGGTGGGGTTCATCGTTTCCAAGTTCGTGCTCATGTCGGGTGTGTCGTCGCTCTCCGCTTTGGTGGCAGAAATACTGAGATAGGGGGTTGGATGTACTGGATCACCATTCTGGTACTGCTGATTTACTGGGTGCTGATTTGGCTTCTCCCCAGGTTTCTGCCTCTGCATGGATCGGATATCTGGATATTGCGGGGCGTTCTTGCACTGTTGGGGCTGATCGGGGCCGGAGTCATCCTGTGGTACCAGTACACTGTAAAGAAAGCGAACGAGCCTCCAGCGGAAGATGGCTCGCAGCCGACCGGGACCGACGATCTGGATACGGTGGTTCGCGAGGCGATCCGCCGCCTGAAGCACTCGACCTTGGGTAAAGGGACCAACCTGGGCAGCCTTCCGCTTGTATTTGTTCTTGGAGACCCCGGCTCCACGAAGACGACCGTCCTTATTCATTCCGCGCTTGATCCTGAACTGCTGGCGGGGCAGGTATATCGGGACACTGAGGTTCTACCCACTTCTGCGGCGAACATCTGGTACACGCGACAAGCCATTTTTGTAGATCCCGCGGGCGGCATGATGGGACAAGCCGACCGCTGGAGGCGTCTGGTAAAGCTGCTGCAGCCGGCGCGTTTCTCTGCTGCAATCGGCAAACGGGCGCAAGCTCCGCGGGCTGCGATCGTGTGCTTTGATTGTGAGAATTTTCTGCAGGCCGGGGCCAGTGAAACTTCCGTTTCAGCAGCTCGAAGACTGTCTGTGCGGCTCCAGGAAGTTTCTCAACTGCTGGGCATCAGCTTTCCGGTCTACGTGTTGTTCACCAGAGTCGACCGAATTTCGTTCTTCGCCGAGTTCGTGCGCGGAATGAGCAAGGACGAGGTCGCCGAGGTACTCGGAGCTACTCTGCCTTTGCGCTCGCTGAACGCAGGCGTCTATGCGGACGAGGAAACCCGCCGTCTCACCAAGGCCTTCGACGAAATCTTCTACTCCCTGGCCGAGCGACGGATTCTCCTGCTTCCCCGCGAGCATGAAAACGACAAGCTGCCCGGGGTTTATGAGTTCCCGAGGGAACTGAACAAGCTGCGCACGTTGCTCGTCCAGTTTCTGGTGGACTTGGCGCGTCCCAGCCACCTCGGCACCAATCCTTTTCTTCGCGGGTTTTATTTCACCGGAGTGCGCCCCATCGTCGTCGACGATGTGGTTGCAGCGCGTTCGATGGCGATCGAAGCGCCAGAGGCCGACTTAAACTCTGGCGCGACGCAAATCTTTCGCGGCGTTGGCTCACAGGCGCAGCAGGCGGCTGTCGCCGTGCGAAGTGGGGGCCCTCGCCGCATGCCGCAGTGGGTCTTCCTGACCAGCCTGTTCAACGACGTTCTGGTAAAAGACCGCGTGGCCCTGGCGACCAGTGGATCCAGTTCGCGTGTAAACCTGCTTCGCCGCTTCGCCTTGGGCGCGACGGTGTTTGTTGGGCTCGTCTGCCTTACCGGCTTCCTGGTTTCGTTCTTTCGAAATCGTGGGCTGGAAACCCGCGTGCAAGAGGCGGTCACCGATCTGAGTTCGCTGCAAACTGGCACTGGCCAGGCCGCCTCGCTCAGCGATTTGCAGAAGTTGGATCGCTTGCGGGGAGAGCTGGTCACGCTTTCGGACTACGAAGACAACGGGGCTCCATGGAGCATGCGTTGGGGCCTATATGTGGGAGATCGGATCTATCGCGATTCCAAGCCGGTCTACTTCGATCGCTTCCGGCGGATCCTATTTGGCGAGACTCAGAAGCGGGTGGCGGACAACCTATTGGCCTTGCCCGATAAACCGGCGCCGAACGCTCCCAACGACGCTTACGAAAAGACCTACAACGAGCTGAAGGCTTATCTCATCACCACAGAACCCACAGATCACGACAAGAGTACAAAAGAGTTCCTAACTCCAGTTTTGATGACTCATTGGGTCAACGGCCGCGACATCGATAACGATCGCAAAAATCTAGCTGCGTTGCAGTTCGATTACTACGCTGTGGAACTGGCAAAGGAGAATCCGTTTTCGACCGGCAGTTCCCGAATGTTGATCGAGCAAGCACGCGCTTATCTGCAGCAGTTTGCCGGAATCGATCGCTTTTACGCTCAACTCCTCTCCAAGGCTTCACAGAACAATCGCGACCTCAGCTTTAATGAGCAATATCCAGATTCCGTAGGCACCATGGTGAGCAGCCACAAAGTGAAAGGGGCATTCACGCGCAACGGCTTTCAGTTTGCGCAGGAAGCTCTGAAGAATCCGTTGCTCTACATGAGTGGGGAAGAATGGGTCCTGGGAAAAACAGGAGCTCAAGACATCGACCAGGCTATGGTGCGGCAAAAACTGACCGAACGCTATAACCAGGATTTTGTGAAAGAGTGGAATGAAGTCCTGAAGACTTCTTCCTTCTCCGGCTACAGGGACTACATCGACGCAGACAAGAAGCTGGAAAAACTTACCGCCCCCACCTCTCCCCTGTTGGTTTTGCTCTATTTTGTTTCCCACAACGTTGACATCGCGCCTCCGGAGGTGAAAGCCCCCTTCGCCCCGGTTCAGGCGGTTGCGCCTCCGGGTCCGGCCGACAAGCCGCCGGATCGTTACATTTCAAAAGCGACGGAGGAGTATATCAAGGCTTTGGGTAAGCTGCAGACAGACATTCACGCTCTGGCCCAAAGCCCAGGCGCTCCTGATCCTGCCGCACTGGCTTCGGCGGCGGGATCTGCAGGGGCAGCCTCGACCGCCGTGACTAACGTGATCACTTCCGTGCCTGTGGATGCGCAGTTTGGAAACCAAGAGCAAGTGCGGCGATTGCTCGAGGAGCCAATCAAGGCGGCTGATGCCTTACTCAAACGCGGGCCGGTCGACATCGCGAATGGGTCGGGTAAGGGGTTCTGTTCCCAGTTTGCGGGTGTAGGTAGCAAATATCCATTCGATCCAAATTCTGCCCAGGATGCGCCACTCGATCAGCTTTATGCAGTCTTCGGGCCCAACTCCGACGCCTTGAAAAAGCTGACCGACGATGTGAAGCCGTTTGTGCTCAAGGTGGGATCTCGATATGTCGCCAACCCGTCGGCAACCGTGAAAGCCTCGCCAAGTTTTCTGCTTTTCTTGAATCGCGTTGCAGGATTAAGCGAGACTCTGTACCCGTCCGGCACGCCCCCTCCGCATTTTGCGTATACGCTGAAACAATTGCCCAGTAATCTCGAGGGAGTTGAGCTGAAGATCGGGAGCGAAACACTCGCAGGCGAGGGCGCGCAGAAATCGCTCATCTGGACCGGCGCGCCGGAGGACATCCTGGTCATGACCAAAGGGGGAGACACGCTGGACTCTTTCAACGGTCCTTGGGCCGCATTCCATTTCGTAGCGAGGGCGCATTACCTGGGGGCAGGGAAGCTGGAATGGGTTAACGAAACCAACGGGAAGCCCATCATCCTAGCCAACGGAAAACAGAAATCGTATGACTATCTCCTGCAGGTGACTGGTCCTGCGAACCCGTTCTTCGATATGCAGGGAATGAAGTGTGTCCCACAAGTTGCAGGCCATTAGCGGGGTTCCGATTCCCGAGGTTGCAGCGATGTTTGTATACCGAACGGCCTTTGGGAGATTTTTAGCCCCTTGACTCAAGTCGAACTTTTCTGACCGCTCTGCGGCGACAGCCGGCCGAATATACGGTCCTTCCACGAAGGATGCACTGCGCGGATGAGAAGACAAGTAATGTTGTCGTCGCTGCCGCCGCTTTTCGCCGCGTCGATGAGATTGGTGCAGGCCTGCTCGAGCGAATCTTGTTTGACCGCCTCCACCATCGTTTCTTCCTTGACGTAACGCGACATCCCGTCGCTGCACAGCAGGAGCACATCGTCAGAATTGAACTCATGATCGGCCAAGTCGGGCTCCACGCTGTCGTCGGTCCCGAGAGCCCGTACGATGACGTTCTGCATATTGGAGTGTTCCGCTTCTTCCAGGGTCATCAGGCCACGCCTGACTTGTTCCATGACCAGGGAGTGATCGTGCGTCAGTTGCACGACATCGTGATTGCGGATGAGGTAAATGCGGCTGTCGCCGACGTTGGCAATGGAGAAGAGAGGCCCTTCCACTGCGACCGCGACGATGGTTGAACCCATGCCTGCGACAGAAAGGTCCCTGGCGCCGGACTCGTGGATGGCTTGGTTTGCCAACTGAATCGCGGTGGCCAGGCCCACGGCTCGTTGCGACACGCCTTCGAACCGGGCTCCACTCACTGGCGGTGCATCGCGTTCGGTCTGGCGGAAGTAGTCGAGCACGGTGTCGACCGCGATCTTGCTAGCCAGTTCACCGGCTTGTTGCCCGCCCATGCCGTCGCAGACCACGAAAATCCCGTGGCGTAAGTCGTATCCGAAATTGTCCTCGTTGTTCTTGCGCACGAGGCCGATGTCCGTATTGCCGGCGGCTTGGATTACAAAACTCATGGTGTCACTGCAGGCGCTAAATCCTACCCCAGGTTAAGGCCGCGGGCAAACTGCCGAAGCTCTATTGATCTGATCTTTGATACAAAACTTACGATGCGAACCGAACGACCGTCGGCAGTGTTTAATCTGTTCATGCCGGCTTTTGAAAACGAAACCCCGAAGGCAGCGCATCGGCGACACCGATCAGTCGCCCAGTTGTGGTTCATCTTCCGAAGAGCTTACCTTTCTCCGCTTTCTTGTTGAGGACTTGCCACTCACTCTGCAGACTGCCGCCAGCGTTTTCGGCGAAAGCCGCTGCGTCCTTCAGCACCTTGGCGGCCCGCTTTTTGTCTCCAGCTTCCATCGCTGCCCTCGCCTGTTCGATCGCCAACGATAGTTGCCGCTCGGCCACAGACTTACGTCGCGAGGCAAAAACGGGCACGATTCGCATCAGCAGTGAGGATTCCGCGTTTCCACTCGGATTCGGCAGAGTGCCGACGCCGAGGTCGGGACGATCCAGCGCCGCGTAAGCGGCTCCTACCGCCTGCAGGGTTGCCAATTCGCTTTGGTTCGCTTCGCGCAGGCGTTTCAGCGCGGTCTGCACCGGTTCGGATTGCAAAACGGGCGGGGGCTGCGTTTCGAGGAATCGAAGCCCCTCCGCGTACTGTTCCTGATTCGTGAGGGCCTCGGCAGCCTGCAAGGCAGCGCTGATTTCGCGCTGCTCGGATTGCAACCGGTTACGGGCATCTTCCAGAAGGAAGACAAGGGAAGCTGCTCCCTGCTCTTCCTTGATCGGCGTGAGCAATGCGACCACATCGCTGTAGGCTCCACGTGACATCAGTGCCTGCGCCTGCCTGAGCAATCCCTGGATTTGGCTGCTCTTCATCCCTCGATCGGCTTCCTGCCGCGCGAAGTCCATCAGTTCGACAATCTCCGGCGACGAGATGCCTTCTTTCTGGCAGGCTTCGAGAACGCGCATGGCTTCGGTGTATCTGCCACTGCTCAGCGCGTCATGGGCACGGTTGAGATACTGCGCCCTGTTTTGCTCCTGACTTTGCGCTGAAATGTGCCCCACAATGGTGGACTGCAGCGAGAGCAGGCGCTCGTTTGAGGGAGTTTCATGCAGCGCCTCGCGTACCAACTTCAAAGCTTCTTCAGGCGACGTCTCCAGCAAACCACGGCAGCGCAGAGCCAACTGATCCACGCGGCGGCGGATATCTTCTTCCCGAAGCTGCCGCGCCACATGGCCTTTGAGCTTGATCAAAGTTGGCTCGGCGGGGATGCGTTCCAAGGCCTGGTCCACCAACTGTGCCACGCGGGTCAGTTCCTCGACGGTGGAAGCGACCGAAACTTCATTCTGCAGTTGCTCCAGAATCCTGCGACGTTGTTCCTGCTCACGGCCCGACTTGGCGGCGGCCTGCAAGGTGATCAGTTCAGGATTCGATGGGTCGACGCGTTCGACCTCGGCGAGTGCTTCCATAGCTGCCGTAAAGTGGCGCGCGCCGATCTCTTTGCGCGCATTCTCCAGCAACCTTTTCGCTTTTGCCTGCCGGGCGGCCTCCTCGACCAGACGCGCCACCGCAACGTGCGCCGCGCGAACCCGCGAATCCTCCCGATCCACCTCGAGGGCCTTGGCGATCACGGACTCGGCCGAGTCCAGATCCCCGCGTTCGCGGGCGACATCAGCCTCCCGCAGGTATCCGTCAATCAGTTCTCTTCGCCGCTTTTTCTGCCGCACCGATTCCAGAAGCTCAGCCAGTTCTACACTGGTCGGATCAAGGCCGCAGACCTGCTGGAGATATTCAATCGCGTCTTCGTACCGCTTGTCGCTGGCGGCATGCTCGGCTTGTGCGCGCAACTGGCGGATCTGCTCCCCTCGCTGCCTCAGCGTGAGGTTATGCTGCACCTGCGCGATCAATTGCCGCGCCCCGGTATTCTGGCTATCGACTTTCAACAATTGCAGCAGAACGTCTCTCGCCGTTGTGAATTGTTCTTCTTGAACCAGACGCTCCGCTCTTTGGATCCACTCAGCCACCTGATCCTTCTTCAAGTCGTGGCAGACGGATGAGATCTCCGCTGCCATCTCGTCGGCCGTGGAATATCGGTCCTCCGGATTCTTCGCCAGGGCACGGTCCAGAATGCCGTCCAGAACGGGGGGATACTTGTCGAGGAACTGGCTGAGCCGAGGATGCTGCTCGGTCAGAATTTTCTGCACGATGCTGTAGTCGCCCGAGAAGGGAAGCTGCCCGGTCAGTACCTGGAACATCATGACACCAACCGAAAAAATGTCGGAACGGCCGTCGAAGGTCGCGTTCTTCAAACGCTCGGGCGCCATATATTGCAGGGTACCGATTACGTGGCCCGTACGCGTGAGGTGCCCGTCGGTCTTTTCCTGACGCGCGATTCCGAAATCCAGCAACTTCACCACGCCATCGGACTGCACGATGACATTGGCGGGCTTGACGTCGCGGTGAATCACATCGTTGCGATGGGCATACCCCAAGGCATAGCAGACTTGTTCAATAATCTGCAGTTTGAAGGCGAGGGTTTGAGGCTTGCCGGATTGGATGAGCCGGTCCAGAGGTTCACCGGACAGATATTCCATTACGATGTAAGGGAAGCCGTCCTGTTCGCCCAGATCGTAGACGATCACAATGTTGGGGTGCTTCAGCGCGCCGGTCTTGGCAGCCTCGCGATAGAAGCGTTGCAGCATTTCCTGATCGCGAGTGAAGCCCTCGGTCACCGTCTTGATCGCCACCTCGCGATTCAGTTGACGGTCAAAAGCGCGATAGACCAGACCCATCCCGCCGCGGCCGAGAAGGTCGATCACCTCGTACTTTCCGATTCGTTTGATATTCGGAGTGGTCACGGGACCCAGGTTCTGCATCTGCCAAAAGGTGAGGGGGGCACCCCGTGGCTGTGAATGGATTTCGCCAATACCCAAATGCGCCGACAAGTTTACTACTACCGCAGGGCCGGGGCCAGCTTAATTCCCGAAAACTAAGCGGAACCGCCCGGCCAAAGAATATTGAATTGATCCCGCAGGAACTTCTTGGCCTCCTCGCGCTCCGGCGTCTGAGCGGCCGGAGTCGAGTTCAGGTAGAGAATGTAGGACTCTGCGGTGCCATCGGTGTCGCCGTCGGCGAGGCGTTTGCGGGCCTGGCCGAGAATCTTGGCGGGAAGCGACTCAACCTTCTCTTTCACTTCCTTTACCAGGGAGGTACGAGCTGCGATCTCGACGTCGCTGAGGAACTGGATTTCATCGGGTGGCGTGCCGGCCTGCCTGACGTTCTTTGTGTCTTCCGGTTTCACGTTCTCCAAGAGAACAAATTGTTTGTGGTCGGAACTCTTGATCGACGGGTTGGTCGCGATGGGGTTGCTATTGGAATCGACAATACGGAATCCAATTTCAACTGCGGCGCTTAAATCGATCGTTTTGCGGGTATAGCTATAAGGCTTGACCACGTCACTCAGAGTCGTCCGGGGAATGGAATCGAGCTTGCGATGAGCATCCTCGACCCTCTTCTGGACGTTTTCGACATCGGTGGTGGCGGCTGAAATTTCCTTCTTCTTGCCGTGTGCCTGAGTGCCTTCCAGAATTTTTTGGACTTTCTGCAAATCCAGCGTCGCGGCCTCATAGTCACGGTTTGCCTTATTCCAGTCCTCGTTCGGTATTTCTCTTTCAGCGGCACGGTATTCGGAGTCGATCGATTCAATCGTAGGTTTCGAAATCGTCCGGTGTTCGAGCACGTCACCGATCAATTGGAAGTTTGGATCCACGGGCGTGGCATCGGCAGCTCGGATGATCCTGACGGGGAGCGCTGTTGTTTCCAGTCCGGTGGCAATCGCGTCAGAGAGCTGGTCGGCGAATCCCGCGCTGTCCCGCCGTGACGTCTGATCCCGAAACGCCACCTTGAGTGACAGAGTGGAGCGAATGTTGTGGGCGGCGGCATATTTCGTGCGCTCATCGCGCACATCGTCGCGGTTCGGCTGATATTGCTGGGCTTCGTCGAGGTATAACCAGGCGACCCCGACCCCTGATCCCAGTGGCTTGTCGAAATACCGCTTGGCTTGCGCGACATAGTAGTCACTCAGGGTTCGGTCGATTACGTCGAGACGAAGTTTGAGGTCCTGATTGTCGGGCTGTAACGAGGTAGCCCGCTGCAGATAGTCATGGGCTCTCTCCACACCGATCTCGTCCATTCGTCCCTGGATCGGAATGTGAGCGTCGTGCAGTTTCTTGGCTTCGTCCGATGCTGCTTTCACGAAATTCGGTTCGAGCAGTTGCATCTGGTCTTTCACCAAGGCGCGCTGCGCTTCGGTAAGGTCAGCCAGAACCTCATAAGCTTCCAGATAGCGTTTGTCCTGTTCGAACGCGCTGCTCTGCTGCAGGGCTGCATCGACGGCCACCCGGTTGGTGGTGGATTGAAACTCTTCCTGAGCCTGCTTGTGAGCGGCCGTGGCCTCTGGCGTCGGCTTGACTTCGATAGCTTTCTGATACTCCTGCACGGCATCGTGCCACTTTAGATCGGCAGCCGCAGCCTTGCCGCGATCGAAGTGAGCCTTGTAGGCGCCATTTATGATGGCAGCGATCCGCGGTTCTTCATCAGCAAAAGAGCGAAACTCCGCCACGGCCTTGACCGCCTCATCGTAGCGTTGGGAGGACATCATGCCTTCAGCGCTTGTCAGGGCTGTATCGACCCGTTTGCTGTCCGCTGCGATGGCGCTCTGCAAGGCCAGCCCCTGCTCGAAGTTAGGATCGACCTCTAAGGTGTGGTCGATTAGCTGCCGGCTATTGCCAAGATGAACATATCCAGCGGAGTGGGTGGCCAGCGCTTGCTTATAGGCCTGCTCCTCCGAGCGGCCCTTGTTAGCCACCAGCAATAGTTCTGACTGGACATTGTCCTTGAGTTTGGTTGCCCCGTCGCTGGCGGGGAGGAGATCGTGCACTTGATCGGCGCGCAGTAACGCCGTCTTGAGATCAGAAAAGGAAGGAGCGCTGGTGGAGGCTGAACTGCGGTAGGCGGCCAATCCGTCTTCGCCCTCTTTCAAAAGGAGAGCGGCAACAGCCTGTTTCGCCGCATCGGTGTGCGCCGCTTTCGGATATCGGCCCAGGTAGTCTTGCCACTGTGTGACCGTATGGGCGCGGGCAGCGCGCAGAAACTCGCCCAGTTCGGTATCGGGCGCCGTGACGAAAACGATCTTAACCATCGGTTTGAACGGCGGCACGGTCGTGGTTCCCGCCGGCGACGAACTCACCACCTGACCCTGCAGGACGGCCCGGTCGGCGAGTTGCGCGGGTGTAAGGGACTCATCCTTCTCGAACTTCAGGTTCGACGGAACGACACACTCTGCGGCGGAGCCGCGCGTCAGATTCATTGTCCCCTTGGCGTCTCGTTCCAGCGATGTCACCGAAGAATTGAGCGCAATCTTCGCGAGCTTGCCATAGTTGGATTTGTTGATCTGCGTCGCGCCTCCGCAGGAGCGGACCTCGGCCTTACCGTTGATCAGAAGGTCACTGAGTTGAACGTAGGCGGCGCCGTTTGGCCCGTCAAACAGTTCAATCGCAGAAAGGGGAACATCTTTGGAGTGAACCGCACGACCGGCTACAACAACAAAGATCAGCGCGAATGAAACTCTCTTGAAGGCAGATAGCAGACGCAACTCAGCATCAAACATCCAACGTCGTGGCATAGAGTCCCCGGGGCGACGGCAAACGTCATGTAATCCCCTGCTTAGGTGCCCGTATCATACTCACTGTCTGCACGAAGTCAAGCCTGCCCACGTGGCGGGTGCGGGGCACAACCGTGCCATAAGCTGCTGGCTAAATATTTGCCTAGCGTCTTATTTTGGCGTAACCTACATTCCCGAAGTTCGACAGATAGGTTCCCCCCACTTAAGACGCATCAAATGGCGCATTACGAACCGAAAACCGACAGCCGCGAATTCGAGGTTGCCAACCAGGGCCATGAACCGGGAGCGTGGGGTGGAGACTCGGCGTCCGAAGCAACTGACATCGCAATCCGCATGTGGGGTCCGGAATGGTCTGGCCAGCCGGGGTCGCTGACCTGGAAAACCGACAGCGTTTTTGTGTATATGATCGCGGATCTGGTTTTGGCGAGCCACGGCCGTCTTGCGGAAGAATCGACCACGGGGATGGCCGCGCACTTCGACAGTTCCCGGCAGGCGCTGGTCGCCGCTAAACGCATCCAGATGTCGATCCTGGATTTTGTCGCCTGCCGGCCTGGCAACGGCGTTGCAATCCTGATTCATCAGCCCAGTGTCTCGGGTGCCACTTCGGGTCTGTTGCAGGGAGCTCTTACTCTGGCGAAGCCTGGTCAGATCCTCGTTGGTGAAGGTGTCTCGCGACGCTTGCAAGAGGCTTCAGGTATCGATCTTCGTCCGGTCTCTGCACTGACCGCGGGCGGAGGGGGGCAGGGGGGATTGGCGGAGTTGGTCTGGACCACGCCGGATCGCATCGCCGGTTTGCAGGCGTCGGTCGTTGATGGTGCGACGTTACGGCACGAAAGTCCGCCGGTTGGCGCCACCATGATCGTGAGTATTCCGATCCGGGCAGCAGAGCGGGAAATGACGCCCCCAGCGGTGCAGCCAGACGCAGCCACCGCCGATTTTGTGTTTAAGCGGAGCTCCGACTCTGCTCTTCAACACACACCCCCGGCGCGGGAGGAGGTCGCCGATCTCGCTCCGAAATCGGAGGACTTGCAGGGCAGCCAAGGAAGCTCTCTTACTCAGGAGCTTGATGATCTGGAACAGCGTCCGTTCCTCACCCGCACAAGAGTCATTGTGGGCCTGGCGGCACTTGTTCTGGTAGGGGCCCTGATCGCCGTCCTTTACTTTCCTGCGTCCGAGACCAAGATTCCGGTTCGAGCGATCGGGAATCACGATACGGGAACCGGCATTGTGGATTCAAAGCCCGCAACGGTCCGTCCGGAGCCGCCGCAAACGCAACCGCAGCCACAGCCTCCGCAGCCACAGCCGAAGACCCGCGAGCCCCAGGCGAAAGTGCCCAAGGTTGTCGTTCAACCGCCTCCTCCGGCCACGCCACCTGCAGACACGCGTGCCAAGAGCAAGAGAGATACTCCGGTGCAACCACAACAACCGCAGGTGGTCGACAATTTCGGAGGCCTTTCGCAAAACGACGTTCCCACTCTGCTGAAACTGGCTCGGGATGATGCGGGAGCGGGTAAGTACGCCAAGGCGCGGGGCGAGTTTAAGAAAATACTGCAATTGCAGCCGAACAATCAGGAAGCAAAAGACGGGCTGCGCAGGCTCGATCTCATCAAGGGCGATAACGAATAATGGAAGGCCGCTGTCCTTTTTTTGAGCCCCAACGGAGTCTCCTATGCCCAAACCCTTTGACTTCGGTAGCGTCAACCTGAGCGCCGGAGGCGACAGTTCGGGTGCCCGCCCCTCTTCGGAAACTCCCTTCTGCATTGCGATCCTGGGCGATTTCAGCGGGCGCGCGAACCGGAAGCTTTCCGATTCCAAGACGATCAGCAAACGCCGCATCGTCCAGGTGGATCGAGATGACTTCGAAGAAGTGCTGTCCAATTTCAGCTCCGAAATTCAGCTGCCGATTGGTGACAGCGCCTCACTACGCCTCCAGTTCGCCGACCTCGACGATTTTCATCCCGACCGCGTTTTTGAGCGTCTCGAGTCATTCGGAAAGCTTCGCGAGCTCCGCGCTCGACTGCAGGACCCTTCGACCTTTAAGAAGGCGGCCGACGAATTGGGTCTGCGCTCCGCGACTCCCGCGGACGCCGAGTCGCGGAGCGCTGATAGTTCCCGCCCGGTTGCGCCCAGTGCCACGCGGCTGGCCTCTGGCAGCCTGCTCGACGATATGATCGAGCAGACGGAATCTCGCGCCTCCGAGGCGCGGCCCAAACGCGCGCCCGATGAAGTACGCGAGTTCGCACAACGCGCCGCGGCCAAATATCTGGTGAGTACCCCTGATCCCCGCCAAGGGGAGATCCTTGCCGTCCTGGATCGCGCCATTGGCGAACTGATGAGGGCAGTTCTCCACAACCCACATTTTCAGGCGCTGGAAGCGATCTGGAGGGCCACGTTTCTCCTTGTCCGACAACTCGAAACCAGTTCGCAGCTCAAGCTTTCCCTGATTGATATCTCCAAGGACGAGCTGGCTGCGGACCTGAGTTCCGCCGCTGACCTGCGCGAGACCGGGGCCTATCGCCTCTTGGTTGAGAAAAGCGTCGAGACGCCGGGGGCCGAACCCTGGGCCCTTATCGTAGGCAACTACAGTTTTGGCGCCCAGAAGGCTGATGCCGTGCTGCTGTCCCAGATGGCGAGGATCGCCCGCCGAGCCGGCGCTCCGTTTCTGGCCGGGGCCAGCCCTCAGTTGCTGGGTTGCTCTTCCTTGACATCCACCCCGCGCCCTCGAGACTGGAACGCGGCCCTCGATCGAAGTTGCTGGACTGAGCTGAGACACCTGCCCGAAGCCGAAGCTGTCGGCTTGGCGCTTCCACGCTTCTTGTTACGACTGCCGTATGGGAAGAAGACATCTCCTCTGGAATCCTTTGACTTCGAGGAATTCCCTGACCTGCCTGCTCACGAAGACTACCTGTGGGGGAATCCGGCGTTCCTGGTTGCGATGCTGCTCGGCCAGTCTTTCAGTGAATCCGGGTGGGAGATGCGCCCTGGTACTGTGACGGAAGTGGGAAGCCTGCCGCTCCACGTCTATGGGCTAGATGGCGAGTCCGAGCCCAAGCCATGCGCCGAGGTATTGCTCACCGAAGATGCGGTGGAGCGCATGATTGAGGAAGGCATGATTCCGCTAGTTTCGTTCAAGAACCGGGATTCTGTCCGCGTGGCGAGATTTCAGTCCGTTGCCGTGCCGCCGCGCCCGCTTGCGGGCCGCTGGGGCGAATAACCTCCAGCCACTCACCACTATTTGTGATTCGGAAACACTACCTGTAACGTTTCGCCGAGGGCAAGCACTATCTCGTCGTAGGTGATACACCGATAGAGATCGCGACTTCTTAATGCGCAGTCTGCGTTTGCGGGAAAAAAGGCGTTTGGTGCTTGACTGCGCTAGGGGCTTGTGATAAACCGTTGCACCACGACCCGTACGGTCTGACGGCAGGGGGCTAATGACTGGCCCTGATGGGATTGCCTGAAATGACCGGCACGCCCCCCAGGTCGCGACTGCTATACCGGACTGAATAACTTTACCTGGACTTCCTCGAAAATCCGAAGAGGTAGGGAGA
>Ga0075030_100000759_pt1 | contig 28572 bp, 20 predicted proteins | sample LitLauG_LLR_2012_FD_71393 | JGI IMG/M metagenome (GOLD analysis project Ga0075030, IMG submission 71393) | Freshwater sediment microbial communities from Pennsylvania, USA - Little Laurel Run_MetaG_LLR_2012 | ecosystem: Environmental > Aquatic > Freshwater > Creek > Sediment | place: USA...
ATCTTCTTCATCATGGCGTCGTACACCGAGGTGCTGGGCTTCCCGGCCGCGGCGGGGACGCTCGATCAGAGCGCATCGCCGATGAGCGTGCTGGCAACGGCTGCCGGAGCGTCCCGGCTGGGCCGGTGGATCGACATGGGCGCGATGATCAGCATGTTCGCCTGCACCCTGGCGTGCGTCACCGCCGCCGCGCGCGTGCTGTTCATGATGGCCCGCAACGGCATGGCGCATCGCTGGATGAGCCGTACCCACGACCGCAATTCAACTCCTCACACCGCAGTTCTCGTGACCGGTCTGGCGACCCTGCTGTTGCCGGTCGGGCTGACGCTCGCACGGGCGAACGGCGAAACGATTTATGACTGGATGGGATCGCTGGCTACCTATGGATTCATCACGGTGTATGCGCTGGTGGCGGTGGCCCTTCCCCTCCACCTCCAAGCCGAGAAGAAGCTCTCGCCAGGGATTGTGGTGTTGGCGGCAGCCTCGGTGCTGGCCATGATGCTGGTGCTGGAGGGGACTCTTTATCCAGTCCCGGAGGCCCCGAAAAACTGGCTGCCGTACGTCTTTCTCGCTTATCTGCTGGTGGCGGTTGCATGGCACGGATGGCAAACGCGCGCCGGGCATAAGACAAGTGAGGAAGCCGGCTGCCTGCTCGAGACAGAGATTGCGGATGTCGACTAGCGGCTGAGAATCACTTCAACGTGGATAGACTGAGGGCAATGCGTTCTGGCCACAAGACGAGTTCCTCCACTGCCAGCTCGTTGTCCTTGCCTCCCAAGCTTAGGACCCATATATTTCGTTGGGTGGGGTTGTCTAATTTCCAAGACTTGAGCGGCACAGTGCCGGCAGCGCGCTACGTCATGATGACCTTGAGCCTGCCCCGAGTTGAAAACGAAGTCCTGACGGCTGATTTTTTCGAATCACTCTTCGGCGAGAAGGCGTGCCATCACCGGCTGATTTCCCAAAGCTCGGTAGAATCCGTACACCGCCAGCGCAATGACGACCGCGAAAGCCTGCACCGAGCGCCCCGCATACCAGCGCGACACCTCCCAGGTGAGGGGATACGAGATCAGAACGTTTGAAACGAAGCTCGCGATTCCCAAGGTCAACACGCCGAATCGAAGCAGCAGAAAAATCAAGATCAATTGAGCGATGATTCGCAGAGGTATCGTCACCCAGTAGTTCTCGCCCGGGGCGCCCAGCACCAGGCTCACCAGGAAGGCCAAGCCGATGGCAAGAGCCCGGTTGCGAAACCACAGCCAGCCACAGACAAGAGTCAATGTAAGTCCGAGCGCCGCCAGCATGGCGTTCACCTGCAGTCCCAGCAGAAATCCAACGGATCCTAAAGGCGTGGAGATGGCGCGAGGGAAAATCATAAGGGGAGTTATTTTAGGTATAGGGATAAACATCGGCAGAAGGTAGGCAATGTGCACGATCATGCCAACGGCGCAACCGCCGAGCGCTCCAATCAACACGTCTCTGCCCACCAGCGGGTCCCTGAACTTGCCCTGAAGCATTCGGCTCCAGGAAATCAACATCTCTGGAAAGTGCTTTCGCGAATAGGGTTCCAGCGACATGTAAAACAACCACAGGAACGACGTCACAAACATCGCATCGGCAACCCCGGCCGAACCCACGGCCCATATCTGCGGCACGCTGGCGGTAAGGTGTGCCGGCAAGAGCCCCGACAGAACGGCAATGACGAAGAAATAAAGGCAGACCCGCGTTGCTCCGGGACGGTCGCCCCGTCCCAACTTCAGATGGCGTCGTACTAGCAAAGCGCCCAGTACCCATAGCGAGATCGCCAGCATGATGAAGCCGGTGTCGCCAACCGTAGCAATCCAGTCCGTAGTAGCCGGGACGGGCTCAGACCACTCGCCGGTCACTTCAAAGTAGACCGGCTTGCCGTGAAAGGCCGCCCCGTCAACATGGATCGGGGAACCCAGGCGCTTTCCGTCCCATGAAGCCCGCAAATCAAAGGCCACGGGAGGCACCCGATGTGGATCAGCGGACTTCAAGTCGCTCAGAAGGATTTCCGCTGCCGCGAGCAGCGGCGACCAATCCATCGTCCGCGATTCAGCTGGCTCTTTCTCGTAGAAATCTGGATTGGCCCGAAAGTCGCGGAGGTTGCCCCTGGAATCGAGCAGCACGTAAACCATTCCGGACTGTTGCGGAGGGTCGTCCTGAGTTACGCCCGCGCCGCGATTAGAAGGCTCGAGAAGAATGCTGCTCTGCCGGTACCAGAATCGAGCAGCCCCGGGTTCCGAGTCAGAGAGATGGTGCCGCCAGTTCCGTGAATCGCCTTGGCGGGCGAGAAAACCCAGATACCCCCCGTTTGAATAGATACCGAATGCTGAATCAACGGCGCTCTCGCCATATCCGGCGCTCTTGATAATGGACCGGGCGTGGTCCGCCAGCACTTCAGGACTCTTCGGGAACCCGGCCAGGCCCAGCACCGTTGAGTATCGTTCTGCCGTGATGCTGCCTCCAATGAGGATGAGCACGCCTGCCAAAAGCGACCACGCAACTCCGGCGGGCAGTGTGCCCTTTCCTCCCGAGGCGGCAACCAGCGCTGGCGACGGAGTCTCGCCCGCCGCAAGCGCTTCCCCCAGCGCATCTCCGCCCGGGAATGCCGTCGCGACCTCTACCGCAGAACTCGGCCGCCTCGCAGATTCCGTTGCCAGGCATTTGAGAATCATTGCCTCGGCTTGCGGCTCGATATCCGGAGCCAGGTGAGAGGGCGGAAAGATGGCCAGACCCTTTCGGTAGATTTCGCGGATCTCGGCCAGGCGTGTGGCTGGAATCGCGGCGACTCCCGTAAGCAGTTCGTACAACACCGACCCGAGCGCGTGGATATCGCTGGCGACGGATGCACCCTTACCTTCCAGCTGTTCCGGAGCCATGTAAGCGGGCGTGCCGGCAGGTTCCTGACCGGCGGAATCCGCCAGCGACAATGCCAGTCCGAAGTCGGTAACCCGGACACGCCCTCGTCCGTCGATCATGATGTTCGCGGGCTTAAGGTCGCGATGCAGAATTCCGTGATCATGAACCGCGCTGAGCCCCAGACAAATCTGCCGTGCAATCTGGCGCGCCTTCTCTTTCGACGGTCGCCCCATCCTGCGCAAAACCCGCGAAAGGTCTTCCCCATCGATGTACTCCATGATCAGAAAGTACTGATTCTCGAAATGGGCAAGATCAAAAACCCGGCAGACATTGGGATGAGAGATTTGTCGCGCCAGTCTGACTTCGCCACGCAAACGGTTCAAGGCTAGAGCGTCCTGTGTCAGGGAGACGGGCAGAAGCTTAAGAGCTACGGGCTGGGACAGCTCGAGGTCGTCGGCCCGATAGACTTCTCCCATTCCACCCCGGCCCAGCAGTTCAACGATGCGGAATCGGCTCGCGAACAAGTTTCCCGGAAGGAAGCGGCTCGCCGCAGGCGGCGAGGAGGGACCGGCGGCGAGGCTCACCGTTTCCGCATCGTGAAGCCCGTTCGCGAATTGAGATTCCTTGGAGCTCAAGATGCTGGCCCAGGCAGGGCCAGTCAAAAGCAGTAGCATAGGAAGGCTTGAGGTTCTGTGACGCTGCTCACAAGAACTCGCACCGCAGGCTGCTGTGAGACCCCGATGGTGATCTTCGAGTCCGGGTCCGAGCGCGTGATTTTTCGGCCAGCAGACCGGTGCGGAGAAAACCACCTCCGCCATCCAGAACCTAAAGGTTGTGAACCACTATTGCGGTCGAATTGTATTCTTGGGCTGCGCGGCCACCTTCTGCGCCCCGCGGTCCCAGCATGCGCGGCGTGGCTTCATGCGAGCAGCGACACCTGATCGCCGGTGGGCGGGCTGTCGGAGTCCTCGGCGGGGTCGGCGAATCTTCTGAGTTCCGGATATTTCTGAATCAGGGTGGGCGGGGCCTGGACGCGCCTGCCGGTGACCATCGCCTTCAGTTCCAGCGCGTTCACGCCCGCCTTACTCTCAAAGTGGTTGTTGGTGATCACATAGGTCGTCTGCGCTGTTTCGGCGACATTCTCGATTCGTTCCTTCCAGTCTTCCAGTTCTTTTTCTTTGTAGAGATAGTTGTAGCGGTCGTTGCGGTTGTCGGAATCGAACCATTCGCTGTAGTTGCGGCCGTGCAAGCGCACGTAGCCGATGGGCGCGGTCACGTAACTGGTGGCGGGCAGCGATCTGCCCAGCAGGGGCTGGTCGATGTTGCAGAAGGCGACATTTTTCTGGGCGAAGGGGGCCAGCGTCGCGGCATCGTTCCAACTGGAGTGGCGCACTTCGACCACGCGCGGATACTCGATGAACTGCCGGAGCAGGCGATCAAGGTAATCGCGATTCAACAGCGTGTTCTTGAATGAAACCGGGAATTGAATCAGGAGCGCGCCCAGACGTCCCTCACCGGCGAGCGCGTCGAGGCCTTCGCGGGTGCGGACTTCGTCTTCGTCGGTGGGACGAATGGTGGCGGCGGAAGTCGGCTCCATGACTGCGAGCGGCGAGTGGGTAAAAGCACGATAGAGTTTCGCAGAAAACAGAAATCTGGGATTGATGTCCGCGACTCGGCGGCACCAGAGCTTGGCCAGTTCAGGTTTCAGCGGACCGTAGAAGGAAGTGTTGATTTCCGTGATATCGAAAAAGCGCGCCAGATATTCGAGGGGATGAATCCTGCGCTGCTTCATCCCCGAAGGATAGAAGATGCCTTCCCAGTCTTTGTAGGACCACCCGGCGGTACCGATGTGAATGCTGCGCACATCGAAGCCAGGTCGCGGAACTGGGGCCGTGGATTCCATAGGATGGAACCAGACTTGGCGCTGGGCCAAGCCTAGCACAGCAGGGCTCGCCGAAGAAGGTAAACCTATTGTGGAGCAGTCTGTGGAGGTGGGCCCTGCGCGGACAGGGTCTGGTTTAACTGGCGGGCGAGCACGTTCGCCTGTTCGTCGGAGAGTTGCACCTGGCCCTGCAACAGGAGGCTTACGTTGCCCACCCCGGCGGGCTGGAATCTCGCATTTTGCAGCGCGATCGAGCCCTGTAGCACCGCTGGAAGGACGGCCTTGAAGTCCATGGCCGTGCGCAGGACAGAGAGGACTGACTGCGCAGCCTTGGCGCGTAAGTTGTCGCCCAAGTCTCCCGAGCGCATGGCGTCCCCCATCAACCCGCCGGCATCGATGCGCCCGAAAGTGGCTGCCAGGTTCAGGCCGTTCGCCGATTCGATGGCGGGCACGAGTCTGATCTCGACGGCTCCGTCGCTTTCTGCCAGTTCATTGGACACCGTTTGACCCGACAAACGCATGCAGGACCAGCGCTCGTAATGCAATTTCAGCAGCAAGACGCTGGCCGAGTTCGACGGTGTAAGGTCGACCTGACGAATGCCAAGTCTTTCCCCGCAAGGATTCGCTGTTTCCAGTTGGGGACGCAGAAGCTCGGTGATGTTGCGCTGCAGATCCGACAAGTCGCCGGTGAGCTCCAGTTTGAAGGTACGCTGGCTGCCCTGGGCGGCCGTTTGCGAAAGCACGCCCGCTACGGCGACCTCGACCGCGGGGTTGCCCGGGCTGACCGTTCGGTTGACCGTGGGGAGACTAAAAGTTAGATCCTGGCCACTGGCCAGCGTGATTCCCATTTCCCGCCCGATGGCGAGTTGCTGGTTGGCAAATTCCGTGAGGGATTTGTCCAGAGTCTCCAGACGAGAATCCAGCCCGGGGTTGGCTCGACCCGCGGTTCGCAGGCTTTGATCGAACTTCTTCTGTTCATCGTCGAGGCTGGAATCTGCTTTCTCGAGTCTCTTGATGGCATCCTTGAGTCCGGACTTCTGCTTGGGAGAAAAGCCTTCAATGAATTTCCTGCCGCCGCTGCGTGCGGTCTGCAGGGCCTGGTCGAGCTGAACCGGGGATTGGACGGGCGAATCCGTCTTGGCCGCTTGGTCGAGGTAGCTCTCTACTGCGGCTTTTGCCGCATCGCTGCTTTGCAGCAGGAGTTGAAATTCGGCGATCTGCTGGCGGGTTGCCTGGACGGCCATGGCCTCGTGGAAATCCTTCAGCGTGTCCTTCTCCTGAACTCCGTCAGGGCGTCCCGCCACGCCGGGCATGCTTCCCGCACCGTGGCCGCCGTGCCGCTGGCCCAGGGCTGCGTCCGGATTCGCCAGTAGCGAAGCCAGCAGGAGTGCGGCGGCAAGGGCCTGGGCCCGAAACATAGAGACGAATCTCCGAAACAATGTTTCCGATTAGCAGTAAATACCCACGCGGACACTCCGCGGGTCCGGCGATCAAACCCCGCCTTCGACCAGAGCCTGTCTGGGGCACCGCTGCTTTCAGCTTGTCTCATGGGAGGAAAAAAATCTACGGACTTTACAGTTCTTTGCAAAGGCGGGGAGGCGCTTCGGCGGCGCAGCCTACTCCAGCGACAAGACAACCCAGTACACACCGGTCGGGTAGGTGTCGGTGCGGGCGAAGCAGGCACCGATGGAGAAGCCATGGGCGTTGCGGCTGGAAAGGGCGCGGGTGGCGCTGTTCGGCAAGGTCTCCGGATGCAGGCTGGTGTAGGTAAGCACGGTGAAACGCGCGGCCAATTTGTGCACCGGCGCCGTCCCCAGCTTGTCGGCCTGCGCCATGGAGCAGGCGACCTCGTCGGCAATCAGCAGATCGCGACGCTGAAGTTCGGGCTGGCCGGCCGCGCTCCGCGTTTGCTTCACCGTGATGGCGATGCGGTCTTTGAGTTCGGTTGCGGAATAACTGGGCAGGGAGTGACCGAAATCCTCGACGATGTAGAGGCTGTCTCCGCTGCGAACGACGCCCAGACCGACCACGTTGTAGTTGGGATTGAGCAGGTTGGCGCGATGCGGCGGCGAAAGCATGAGATGCTCGTGGCCATGCTGAGGGTCGTTGTCGAGGGCTACGTTTTCCGCCTCTTCATCGAGTTGCAGTTGGGTGGCGATGGCGAGTCGTTGCGGCAGCGAAGGCTCACCATCAAACTGGTGCGAGATCCGGCGCGCGTCCAACATGGCGCGGGCGTGGGCCCGGGCCGCCTGTGAGAGGCCGGAATCGATGGCGAAGGGCGAAACTCCGGCGTCGCGGCGTGCCTGATTTGCCAACTGGAAAAGCTGCTCCTCCGCCTGCGTGTCGGAATCGACTGGCGGGCGGTCGCCCGGGGTGGCGGCGGCAGCTTTCAGGGCGGCTTTTTGCTCGGGCTGGGACTGTTCGGGGCCTTTGGCGGCCCGAACTGACGCACCCGGAGGACAAGGCAAAGCCGTCCCGACGAAAACCATCAGGATCACCATCCCGAGTCCAGGGGCGATGCCCGTGCAGTTTGGCATTTGGGTGTAAGTGCTAGGCTAGAGTACGACAAGTGGAGATAGAAGTTACCGGTGTCTATGGAACTTGCGATTAGCGGGGCCATTGGCCTGTTGTTTGGCGGGGTGCTCGCCTGGCTTGGGCTGCGCTCCGGCACCGCTGGACTGCAAGCCCGTTTCTCATTGTTGGAAAAGGACTTGTCGAGCGCGAGAGCAGATCTGGCGCGGCTTTTCGAAGAGCAGAAACAGCTGGTAGCCAGCCGGGCGCGACTGGAATCGGCGCTGGAGTCAGAAAGAAAGACGAGCGCCGAGAAGATCGAATTGCTCACCCGCGCCGGGGAAAATCTGCAGAATGCCTTCAAGGCGCTGGCCGCCGATGCCCTCAAGAGCAACAACTCCTCTTTCCTCGAAATTGCCCAGGAAACCCTGAAGCGGTTCCAAAGCCAGGCGAAGGGTGATCTGGAAGCGCGACAAAAGGCGGTGGCTGAACTGGTGGCGCCGGTGCGCGAGTCTTTGAGCAAGGTCGACGCGCAGATTCAGCAGATGGAAGTGGCACGGGGCGAGGCTTATGGCGATCTTAAGGCCCAGGTGCAATCCCTGATTTCCACCCAAACCGAGCTGCGATCCGAGACCGGGAATCTGGTGCGCGCCTTGCGCACGCCCAACGTCCGCGGACGATGGGGGGAAATTCAACTGCGCCGGGTGGTTGAGATTGCGGGCATGCTTCCCTACTGCGATTTTGCCGAGCAGGAGACCATCGTCGGCGAGAGCGGCCGGCTCCGTCCCGACCTGGTGGTGAAACTGCCTGGTGGCAAGAGCGTGGTGGTCGACGCGAAAACCCCGCTGCAGGCCTTTCTTGACGCCTTCGAAACCAACGACGAAGAGGCGCGCCGGTCGGCGCTGGCCAATCACGCCCGGCAGGTGCGGGACCACATGAAGACCCTCAGCAGCCGGAACTACTGGGAACAGTTTGAGGCGACGCCTGAATTTGTGGTTATGTTTCTACCGGGAGAGACCTTTTTCAGCGCCGCACTTGAGCAGGATCCGGGCCTGATCGAACATGGAGTTTTACAGCGGGTGATTCCTGCCTCGCCCACGACGCTGATCGCCTTGCTCAAAGCTGTGGCCTACGGATGGAACCAGGAAAAACTGGCGCGAAATGCGCACGAGATCAGCGTGCTGGGTAAGGAATTACACGATCGGCTGCGTAATTTGGGCGGACACATCGCCGCAGTGGGGGCAGGACTGGACCGCGCGGTCGAGTGCTACAACAAGGCGATCGGATCGCTCGAAAACCGGGTGCTGGTTTCGGCGCGAAAATTCGCCGAGTTGGGCGCCTCCGTCGCCGAGGATATTCCCGAACTGGCGCCCATCGAGACCACCGCGCGGGCGCTGTCGTTTGACTGGGATGAAGAACCGTCGCCCTCTGCCCCGTCAGACGGACGAAAAGCTGGTTGACAATCCCATTTAGGATGTTGCTCTAACATCCCGTAGATCATTCGAATCATCCTATTTTGTGGTCACCGTGCTCCGCTCGTGGTCTTGCGTTCTTCGTAATTGCAACAATCGCAAGGGGAAACGCCTACAAAATCACAGAGAAACATTCCAAAACACATATCGGAGGTTTGAAGACTTGTTTATAATTTGGGAAGTGTCTCCGTATACAGGGTTTAGCGCGCCCGGTTTGGGGGATGGATGGCAGCGAAGTTGCTCAGCGATAAGCGGAGGGGTCTCATTCCCAAGCTAGACCGGCCCCCTGGGGGCTCGGGGCCAGCGCCGCAGCCCATGAATCGGGAAAGCCAAGTTCGCTTTGTCGCAGTCGTGCTGTTCCTAATGACAGTGGCTGCGGTGGTATTTGCCGGCTTCAACTTCCAGGCAGAACGTAAAGTAACCGCGCCCGACGACGGAGTGCTGTGGACTGAAAAGGGAGGGCATTTAGTTGCCGAGCAGATTGAGGCCGGAAAGCCCGGAATCAAGGCCGGGATCAAGGCGGGCGATGAACTGCTCGCGGTCAATGCGCAGGAAGTCCATAATACCGCCGGACTAGAGCGCCAGCTCTATCGAACCGGGGTCTGGGCGAAGGCGACGTATTCGCTGATGCGGCAGTCGGTCACGCTTGAGTCCCATGTCATTCTGGAACCCGCCGATCGATCGCTGTTTATCTCGCTGCGACTGATCGCGCTGATCTATCTGGGGATCGGGGTTTACGTTCTGCTCCGCCGCTGGACCGCGCCCGGGTCGACGCACTTTTACGTTTTCTGCTTGGTCTCCTTCATCGCCTTTTCGTTCAAGTACACGGGCAAGCTCGACGCCTTCGACTCAGAAATCTACTGGAGCAACATCGTCGCGTGGCTGTTGCAGCCGGCGCTTTTCCTGCACTTCGTGCTGACTTTTCCGGAAAAGCGCCGCTTCGTGCGCGAAAGACCATGGCTGCTGATGTTGGCTTATGTTCCGGGCGCGCTGCTGCTGGTGCGACACATCATGGCGGTGCGTCTGGCGCAGGCCAGTGGCCACTTGAGCCGAAACATGGACCGCCAGGAAATGGCCTATGGCGCGGTTCTGTTCGTAGCCTCGGCCGCGGTGCTGTGGTACAGCTATCGCCGCGCCAGCACCACCATCCTGCGGCAGCAGTTGAAGTGGGTGACGCGCGGCACGGTTCTGGCCATCGTCCCCTACACGCTGTTGTACGTCGTGCCCTACCTGATGGGATCGTTGCCGGGCACGGCCATGAAAGTTTCCGTCCTGTCGCTGGGTTTGCTGCCCCTGACGTTTGGGTACGCCATCTTCCGCTACCGGCTGATGGACGTGGACCTCATCTCCAAGCGCGGCGTGGTGTACACACTCGCCCTGGCCATCGTGGTCGGCATGTACTTCGCCCTGGTGGCCGGGGTGGCGTGGCTGGTGCAGATGCAGAAGCCCACCAGCGGGCCGACCGGATTGATTCTCGCCATGGTGGTGGCGGCTCTGCTGTTCGACCCGGTGCGCAAGTGGATTCAGGACCACGTCGACCAGTTCTTTTACCGGACGCGCTATGACTACCGCCGCACGCTGATTGAATTCGGCCGCGAACTGGGCTCGGAAACCGATCTGAACGCGCTGCTGACTTCGGTGATCGACCGGCTGTCGCGTACCCTCGCCGTAGACCGGGTGGCGATTTTTCTGAACAACGGCGAAGAGCCGGAGCGGTTTCTACTGACCAAGTCGTGCGGCATGAGCATGCCCTCGGGACTCGACCTGAGTTTTCTGAGCGTGCCGCGTCCGGAACCAGCCGGTCACCTGTTCTTTGAAAACACCCACCAGGTGCCGCGCGAGACTTTGGGATCGCAAGAAGCCATTGCCCGGCTGGACTTGAACTATTACATCCCTTGCCGCGCGCAGCAGAAGACCATCGCCGTGCTCGGACTGGGGAAAACCATGCAGGGCGACTTCCTCTCCAGCGAAGATGTGGAATTGCTGGAGACCCTGGGTGGCTACCTGGGGATCGCGATTCAGAACGGGCGCCTCTATGCCTCGCTGCAGCAGAAGGTGATGGAATACGAGCGGCTGAAGGACTTCAACGAGAACATCGTGGAATCCATCAACGTGGGCGTCATGGCTCTGGACATGGAAGACCGTATCGAAAGCTGGAACTCGCAGATGGAAGTCATGTACGCCATGCCGCGCTGGCAGACTCTGACCCAGAAAATAAGCAGCATCTTCCCGGCAGAATTTGTCGAGGAGTTTTACCGGGTGCGGCAGAACGCGGGCATCAACAATCTTTACAAGTTCCGGCTCAAGACGCCGGCTGGAGAGAGTCGCACGGTCAACGTGGCGATCGCCCCGCTGGTGACCCGAAAGTTCCAGGTAGTCGGGCGGTTGGTCATCATGGACGACATCACCGAGCGGGTAGAACTGGAGAGCCAGCTGTCGCAGGCGGACAAACTGTCTTCGATCGGGCTGCTGGCCGCCGGGGTCGCGCACGAGGTCAACACTCCGCTCGCGGTGATTTCCTCCTATACGCAGATGCTGGCCAAGCAGCTGCAGGGGGATCCGCAGAAATCCGGGCTGCTCGAGAAGATCACGCGCCAGACTTTCCGCGCATCGGAGATAGTCAACAGTTTGCTGAACTTCTCGCGGACCAGCGGAACTGAGTTCGCCGATGTCGATGTCAACAAGATCATCACCGACACGCTCACTCTGCTCGAACATCAGTTCAAGACGGCGAAGATCAGGGTCGATTCTGAACTGACGCCCGGGATCTCGAGCATCCTGGGAAATACGGGAAGACTGCAGCAGGTGTTCCTGAACCTGTTCCTGAACGCCAAAGACGCCATGCCCGCGGGCGGAACGCTGCGCGTGGCCACCAGCAACGGCGAAGTGGTGAGCATCCGCGTGTCCGACAGCGGAACCGGGATCGCGCCGGAACACATTCACCGCATTTACGATCCGTTCTTCACCACCAAGACTGCGCCAAAAGAGGGCCAGTCCCGCGGCACGGGTCTGGGACTGTCGGTCACCTACGGCATCATCCAGGAGCACTCGGGCAAGATTCGGGTGGAGAGTGCACCCGGCTCCGGCACCACTTTTGCTCTCGACTTCCCGCTGAGCAGAAAGGCAGTGCATGTCTGAGGCAGCCGTCATTTCGCGGGGTTTAGCGAACGGGAATCCGTCGCCGGCGGGGTCGGTGCTGATCATCGACGACGAGGCGGAGATTCGCGAGTCCCTGCAGACGCTCCTCGAGATGGAAGCGTTCGAAGTGCAAACCGCGGGCAGCGGAGAAGAGGGGCTGATGCAGATCGAGGATCATCCCTTCGACCTGGTGCTGCTCGACCTGGCGCTGCCCGGGCGCGACGGCATGCAGATTCTGTCGGAGATCCGCTCCCACGATGCCCACCTGCCCGTCATCATGATCACGGCCTATGGCACGGTGGAGAACGCGGTGCGCGCCATGCAGGCCGGCGCGGCGAACTTCATCCAGAAGCCCTGGGACAACGAGAAACTGCTCGCCGACGTACGGGCGGCGGTGGGCTGGCGTCGCGCGGAAGAAGAGAATGTTCAGCTGAAGCGGGCGCTCAAGCAGCGCTATAACTTCGAAAACATCGTGGGCAAAAGCGAGCCCATGCTGAAGATTTTTGATCTAGTGGCCCAGGTTGCGAACAGCCGCTCAACCGTGCTGCTGCAGGGGGAAAGCGGAACCGGCAAGGAAGTCATCGCCAAAGCGATTCACCTGAATTCTCCGCGCCGCGACAAGCCGTTCGTGCCGGTCAACACTGGCTCCATGCCCGCGGACCTGCTGGAATCGACGCTGTTCGGTCACGTGAAGGGGGCGTTCACCAGCGCCATCGCCTCGAAAAAAGGACTGTTCGAGGTGGCCGACAAGGGCACCCTCTTCCTCGACGAAATTGCCACCATGGGGCTGGAGACGCAGGCCAAGATTCTGCGCGTGCTGCAGGATCGCCGCTTCATGCATCTGGGTGGGATTCAGGAGATTCAGGTTGATGTCCGCATCATCGCAGCCACCAACATCGACTTGCGGCAGATGGTGCGGGAAGGGCGCTTCCGCGAAGATCTGTTCTACCGTCTGAACGTGATCACCGTGGAACTGCCTCCGCTGCGCCAGCGCAAGGAAGACATCCCGTTGCTGGTGGAGTTTTTCCTCAAGCGGTACGCGGAGGAGAACGTGCGCGCTACCCCGCGTATCACGCCCGAAGCCTTGCGTCCGCTGATGAGCTACTCCTGGCCGGGGAATGTGCGGGAATTGGAGAACGTCATCGAGCGCGCTGTGGTGCTGTCGTCAGGGCCGGAAATTTCGATGAACCTTCTACCCGACTCCATGCTGGGGCGGAATTCTTCGCTCACCCTGCACGACCCACCGTCGGACGCTTCATTGTTTGAAATCGTGGATGACGTCCAGCGGCGCATCATCACCGACATGCTGGAACGCTGTAACTGGAACCAGACCGAAGCCGCCGAGCGGTTCCATGTGCCGCTGTCTACCCTGAATCAAAAAATTCGCAGACTGAATATCGAGATCAAGAAGAAGGGGCGCGGGTAGAGCAGTCCTCAGTTGGCAGGACAACCCCATCTGGTCCCGGCGGCCGCTTTATTTTGGACGACGCCCGCCCCGTGCCTCCCGTTGCCCATTGGCCAGCCCTGACTTTGTTTCTGCTGGCCCCGTCCGGTTGCGCGATGGCCGCTAAGGAAGGCTTACGTTTGCAATTTGTGGCGGCCGCACTCCGGTCGGGGTGTGTAGGCCGGGGCCGGAAAGATTGACCGGCAACTGACCGGACATCGGAATCTCCCCGAACAGTGCCCTGGCGGCGCTGACCTCTGAGACCGTCGCGTTTGAAAAAGTACAGATGTAGTTCTGAATGGCAGGGGAATCATCCGATAGGTACGGATTGCCCATGGCCAGAACCGCGGTCCTTTCGGCAGCGCGGCTGAGAATACTCTGGAACAGCGCAGCAGTCGAAGCGGGGAGAGACGCGGCATGCTTGAGGTGGCGACCCAACTTCCACGATCTGGCAGCCGAGGGCACGACGTATACGGCGACGACGATGGTTCGGGCCCGATCCACCGCTTCGAGCACGTCCCGGGTCGCCTCAGGCGTAACCTCCGGGTCCACATAGACGACATCTGCATCCACCAGGCGGGATCGAATTTCGCGCTCCAGGACATGACCATCCTCTGATCGACGGTTGTCACAAATGACAATCACGAGCGGGTGCCGGTCTTGACTTCCCGGTTGATGGGCGAGAGCAGCATTACGAATCGCTCCGGCCGGCCTGAGCGGAAGCAGTTTGCCGTTGTCGCGTACCAGGGTGACGGAGGCGTCGGAGATTCGCTGACCGGCGGCCAGATTCGCCGGATTGCCGACGAGTCGGGAAACCGCCGCAACATCCACGACCCGAGTCTTGTGCAGATCGAGCGACGCTTTGGCCTTCAAGATTTTCAAGACCGAGGTGTCGAGACGCTGCTGTGAAATCTCTCCCGTGCTGACGGCATCGAGAACGGCGTGGTAACTGGCGTCCAAGTCGGCGGGCATGGTGAGCACATCGTTGCCGGCCTTGAAGGCATCCACTGCGGCACGCCCGGCGTTTCCCGCGTAGAGACGGGTCAGGCCCGCCATGTCGAGGGCGTCGGTGACCACGATGCCTTTGAAACCGAGCTGGTTCTTGAGCAGATCAGTGACGATGGCGGGTGACGTCGTGGCTACCTGAGCGGGATTGGGATCGAGAGCTGGAATCCTGATGTGCGCGGTCATGACCGCATCGACGCCGGCATCGATCGCCTTGCGGAAGGGAGGCAAGTCGACCGCGCGCCAGAGCGCCAGGTTCTCGTCCACGCGGGCGACCGCCAGATGCGAGTCGGTGGCCGTATTGCCGTGACCCGGAAAGTGCTTGGCGGTCGTCATCATTCCATTGGCTCGCGCACCGCGAATGTAGGCCGCGACCAGCCCCCCCACATGCTCCGGGTTGGAGCCGAACGCACGCGTGCCGATGATAGGGTTCGCCGGGTTGGAATTCACGTCAGCCACGGGGAAAAGGTTCCAGTGCACGCCGATGGCACGGCTTTCCTGGGCGGTGATGCGGCCGAATTCTTCGGCGTAGGCCTCCTTGCCGGTAGCGCCAAAAGCCATGGCGTGGGGAAACACGGTGGTGCCAAAAAGGTGCGCCGGCAGGACCCCCTGCTCGAAGTCGCCGGCAACCAGAAGGGGCAGGTTCGCCTGCGCCTGCAGCTGGTTGAGCAGGACGATGGTGTGATAGCCGTGGTCGCGGTGAAGGCCCCTTCCCCCGGGCGGCGCTGACATGGCCAGCGATCCGATGTGATACTGGCGAATGCTGTCGGAGATCCGCAGGTACTCGGAGTTGCGAACGCCTGAGTTCCCCACCCGCATACGAATCATGAACAGCTGGCCCACCTTCTGTTCCACCGAAAGCGTGCCCAATGTTTTCTCCGCCCACCCCTGATCTTCGCTTTGGGGCTTCGGGCTGGGGGAGCCTCGGAATTGTTCCGGAGAGAGGTCACGCGCTGCAAACGGTAGGAGCAGCGAAATAGCCAACGCGATTCGAAGCGTTCGCACAGCCACAAGGATACTTCGAAATCCGGGATCATGTCCTCATTGCCAGGAATTGGCCGTTAGTCAAAGGTACATGTTCACCCGGCCACGCCAGCAAACCCCGGATTTCAGCGCCGGTCTTGGGCACCCCACGCGATGGCCAAGCGGGCCACGACGGGTACAATCGCGCTGAGCGACGGCGGCTGATCGCTCACAGCTTTCTCTGTTATAGTTCGGTCAAGCCGGCGCCTCCGCCCTCCTGGGCAGGCCGGACTGCCGAATCGCATGGAACTGACTTCGCCCATGGAGTTTGCCAAGCAGAGAGTCCAGTCGGTTCAGGACTACACGTTTTTGTCTCTGCAGGCCATCGGCAACCTTTTCCGCAAGCCGCTTTATTTCGGAGACATGATCCAGCAGGCCGACCTGATCGGGGTGGGGTCGCTGCCGATCGTAGTGCTCTCCGGTTTCTTCACTGGCGCCGTGCTGGCGGTGCAAAGCGCGAACACGCTGCAGCGGTTCGGTTCGATCACGCTGATTGGGCAGCTGGTGTCCCTTTCGATGGTGCGGGAACTGGGACCAGTGCTCACCGGACTCATGGTTGCCGGACGAAATGCGTCCGGCATGGCCAGTGAACTGGGCTCGATGGTGGTCACCGAGCAGATCGACGCCATGCGTGCGCTGGGCACCGATCCGGTGAAGAAACTGGCGACGCCGCGGATCATATCGACCGTGTTCATGCTTTTTTTCCTGACCGTCCTTTCCGACTTCGTGGGACTTGCCGGCGGCCTGTTTGTCTCGAAGATCCTGCTCAATCTGGACGCCCGCCAATACTGGAGCAACGCCTGGCAGGCCCTGGTGTTCCAGGACGTGTTCATGGGGCTGGTGAAGCCGGTCCTGTTCGGCTTCATCATTGCCACCGTCGGCTGCTACTACGGGATGACGGCTCGCGGAGGTACGCAAGGCGTGGGCCGGGCCACTACGCAGGCGGTCGTGGCCGCCTCGGTTCTGATTGTAGTGGTGGACCTGTTTGTCACTCAATTCCTGATGAACGTGCTGTCGTTCAAGTAGCCCATGGGCGCACCCACTCTGCCTCTCGATTCTTCCGCGGCGGTCAGCCAGACACCCGCCGCCTTCGCCATTGAATTCGAGGACGTGAAACTCGAGTTTGAGGAAAACGAGGTACTACGCGGGGTGTCGTTCCGGCTTCCCTTTGGGGAAACGAAGGCGCTGTTCGGGGTTGCCGGGTCGGGCAAAAGTACCATCCTGAAACTCGCCCTGGGTCTGCTACGTCCCGATTCCGGACGAATCCTGGTGCTGGGCAACGATGTGACCCAGATGCGCGAACAAGACCTGTTCGTGCTGCGGGGCAAGGTGGGCATGGTGTTCCAAGAAAGCGCGCTGTTTGACTCGCTCACGGTGCGCGAGAACGTCGCCTACCGGGTGATCGAGGAGCACGGGGCCTATACCGCCGAGATCGATCGGCGGGTGCGGGAAGTGCTGCGTTTCGTGGAGCTCGAACATACCCTCGACTTGTTTCCGTCGGAGCTCTCGGGAGGCATGCGCCGGCGCGTTGCCATTGCCCGCGCCGTCATCACACAACCGGAACTACTGCTCTACGATTCACCCACCGGTGGGCTCGATCCGGTCACCTCGAACACCATCGTCGAGCTGATCATGAAACAGCGCGATGTGTATAAGACGAGTTCCCTGCTGGTCACGCACCGGCTTCAGGATGCGTTCACCATGGCCACCCATCAGTTCGACCCGCGGTCGAGCCAGCTCAGGAGTCTGCCCCGCGGGCAGTATTGCGACGTCCCGATGAGTTTCCTCATACTGCGCGAGGGCAAGGTGATTTTTGACGGGGATGTACGGCAACTTGCGCGCACCCGGGACGAATATATTCGGGAATATATTTCGTAACCGGCGAGACCGGGCTCGTGATCGGTGATCAGCGACCTGGCTTGCGCTTTTGCTCGTCCCCTGCCTCACTTCCCCGCCATCGCTTTTTCTACTTCATCCGCGGTTGAGGGCGCTGCGGCGCTGAGTTTGATGAGCTTGCCGTCCTGATCCACCAGGAAATCGTCCTCGATGCGCACGCCGATGTTCTCTTCCGGGATATAAATTCCGGGTTCGATGGTGAACGCCATCCCCGGCGCGAGGGGGATGCTGTAGTCTCCGGCATCGTGTACGTTCAGACCGATGTAGTGTCCCAGCTTGTGGATGTAGTACTTATCGAGCGACTGGCCGTGGTGGTCTTTGCCGTGCGACTTGATGTAGTCGCGAGCCACCTGGTCGAGCGAGGAGTCGGAAGACCCGATCAGCATCGACTTGCCCGATTGAAACGCAGCCATGGCAGCCTGTTGCGCTCCCAGAACAATGTCATAGATCTCACGCTGCCGCGCCGTGAAATGACCGCTGACCGGGAGAGTTCGGGTGATGTCGGCGGCGTACATGGAATACTCCGCCGCAGCGTCAATCACGACCACGTCCCCAGCCTTCATCGGATTGCGGTTGTCGGCGTAATGCAGAACGGTTGAGTTGTGGCCGGAGCCTACGATCGGCGCGTACGAAGGGCGTTCGCAGCCGCGCCGGCCCCATTCGTACTGCATGAGGGCGGAGATCTCGTACTCCATGAGGTTCGGTTTCACGGCTTTCATGGCCGCCAGATGAGCCGCGGCCGATGCGTCCACAGCTTTGCGGATAAGTGCGATTTCGCCCGCATCCTTCACCGTCCGTAGCGAAGACAGCACCGGCTTCAGGTCCTGAAACGACGTGAACGTGTTCGTGCGCTGCAGAAACTCGAGCGCCCGGGTGCTGCCGGTCGGTTCGCCCGCGTCGGAAACATCGGTGTAGACCGTGGGGCGGGGACCGGCCAGCACTTTGACCAGTTCTGCGGGCAGGTGGACCATTTCCTCGACGTGGTCGAACCCGGTGATCCGGGGCGCCGCGGGGTCGTCGCCCCCCAATTGCGGGCCGGTATACTGCTCGCGCCGCAAGTTGCGCGCGGGGAGAAAAAGTATCTCCGTATACTCGCGCGCTGGAGTATCACCCTGCGCTTCGGCAGCGGGAGCCACCAGCAAGGCTGCTCCCGGGACCGTCATGCCGGACAGGTAATAAAAGCTGTCGTCCTGGCGAAACTCGTACACCGAATCCCGGGCTTCGAGGGGAGCGAAGTAAACCACAGGTCCCGCAATCCTCCGCGCCAGGGCTTCGCGCCGCGCATGGTAGTCGATCCCGGGCTGGCGCTCGAGAGCGCGGCTGGAAAAAGGGTGGCAAAGCAACAGGCTCAGCAAACAAAAAAACCGCACTTTGCGCATGGAATCTCCGTGGTGCGTGACTCCGGCGGTCCTGGACCACCTACTTCGGAGCCGTAAGATTTTTCCCCGCCTGGGTGAACGCTTCGAGGTTGGATTTGTCGATCAGGCCCGAACCCGTGTCAACGTAGCTGGGTATGGGCGCGTAGGTGTCCTTGGACCAGTCCTTATCGAGCGACGGGGGCTTATGGTGATAGAGGTTGTCGAGCATCTGCAGCCCCACGAACGCCATGGTGTAAGGCTTCTGCGCGATGGTGGCTGCGATGCCGCCCTTCTGGATCCAGTCGAGTGTCTCCTGGTCGGTATCCATCGCCATCACTACTTTTCCGGTGACGTGATAGCTGTTAAGCACGCTGGCCACTTCCTTGCCCGATTGCGCTTCCAGGCACACGAATGCGTCGACTTTGTCACGTTCCTTGCCGACGATCTGGGTAGCGGTGTCGAAGGCGATGCGGGGATCGCCCTGGATATCGACGACGCGAGTTACCTTGATGTCCGGGGTGCGCGCCAGAGCCTCTTTATAGCCGCGAAGGCGGTCCTGCAGGTTGGGTTGGTCCGGCATGGTGAAGACCACCACACTTCCCTTGCCCTTCAGTTCCTGCGCCAGGCGCTGGCCGCCGGTGAAGCCGGCCTGATAGTTGTTGGTCCCGATGAAGAACAGCCGCTTGCTGGCGGGGGCATCGGAATCGATCGTGATGACGGGAACACCGGCCGCCACCGCCTTGTCGATGCTGTCCTTCAACAAGCCGGCGTCGGCCACGGCCAGCAGGATGCCGGTCGCCTTCTTTTGTACCGCCTGATCCAGGGCGTCGCGCTCCGCTTTCACGTCGTAGTTTTGTGGTCCATCGAAATCGGAGCGCACCTTGAACTGGGACGCCGCCTGCGCGAAGCCTGCTCCGGCCGTCTTCCAATACGGCACCTGGAGGTTGGAGGAGACGAAGACGTAATACTCATCGGAATCATGGGCAGCGCCGCAGCTGAGAAGAAACACCGGGAGGGAGACCAGGAAACAGAGTTGAGAAATACGGCTGCGGGAGAGGAACATTTCGATCCTCCTTCAAACCTTGCACCGGCTAGAAGTCGCGGTGAGTGGGAACTTTTTTGCGACTGGATTGTAAATGAGTGAGGGGCCGAAGACCAGACGTCAACCGAGAGAGGCGCCGCAGCGCTTTGAACGCCGTGCCTCAGGTGGAGCGATTTCGTCCGAAGTTTCTCTATCGCGCGTCGAGCGTCGGGGCGTCCCAGGCGTGCCTTCGTGTCGGCCGGCAGAAGTTCGCCGCCTCACCCCTCGTCGCCCGCAACCTTTGCTTAAGGCCGCAAGGTTTTTGCTGCTGGCGGGAGTACCGTCCCAGACAGGTTTGGCCGTTTGAGTCTGATTCGGCCGCGTTAAAGAGACTAGAGGGCCCTCCGCGAAAACCGGCGCGGCGATTAGTGGTTATAGCTGGCCTTGAAATCCGGGGCTCGATCAGTCCCTCCATAGGGTCTACATATAGTGTTTAGTTTCATGTAGTTACTTAGATTTCCACAGGCTCGCACAAAATGTCGCTTGACAACGAGTAACTCTGAGCAGTAAGTTAACGATGTTAAGTTAACAACGTTAACCAAGGAACTGCTGTTATGGGAGTCAGGGAAAGACGAGAGCGGGAGAAGTCGGAGACGCGGGACAAGATTCTCGACGCGGCGCGGGAGCTGTTCTGCACCGAAGGCTACGAAGGCGTCTCGATGCGGAAGGTAGCGGAGATGATCGAGTACTCTCCGACGGCGATTTACGTTCACTTTGCCGACAAGAATGAACTCTTCCGCGAGCTCTGTCACGAGGATTACGCTCGGCTGGCGGAGGTGTTTCAGAGTTCGGTGATGTCCACCGAACCGGTCGAGCGGCTGAAGCAGATCGGTGCCATCTACATCGACTTTGGGACGCGCTATCCCAATCACTACAAATTCATGTTCATGACCACGCATCCGGCGCACGAGCCCGATGACGTGGACAGGGAAATGATGGGGAATCCGGAAATGGATGCCTATGCATTTCTGAAGTGGGCGGTGCAGCAGGCGATCGACGCGGGATGTTTCCGCGAGGCACTTCGTGACGCTGAGATCGTTTCGCAAACTCTGTGGGCTTCGGTGCACGGCGTGATCTCGCTCCACATTGCCAAGGGTTGCGATCAGTGGGTGGATTGGCGACCCCTGACGGAGCGGGCAGCGATGATGCTGGATCTCACGTTGCGGGGCCTGGCGAGGCAGGATCCGGAAAAATCCCCACTTCTTGCGAAAGACGCGGAAAATGGGGCACCCCGCCAGGATCGGACACCCCAGGTCGCGGCGGAGGAGAAGTAGTTATGCCCCCTTTAGCGCAGCGGAACTTGTTTCATGACAAAGTGCGGTTGGCGGTCACGCTGACGGGGATCGTTTTCTCGGTGGTACTGATCGTGGTGCAGTTGGGGCTGTTTATCGGGTTCACGACCGCGACCTCGAACCTGATCGACCACTCGGGTGCGGATTTGTGGATCACCTCGAAGAATGTGCCCTACGTCGAACAGGGAGTCGCGTTCAGCGAGCGCAAGCTGAACCAGGTGCGGACCGTGGCCGGGGTGGCGGACGCGCAGAAAATCATCGCGCACTGGACGCAGTGGAAGCGGCATGACGGCGGCGAGGATTCGGTGCAGATTGTGGGCATCAACGTGGACGATCCCATGGAGCAGCCCTGGAATCTGGTCGAGGGACGGGTGCAGGATTTGAAGTCTCCCGATGCCGTGATCCTCGATGAACTCTACCAGCAGAAGCTGGGTGTGACGCGCGTCGGCGAAGTGTTCGAAATCGGCGGACATCGGGCGCGGGTGGTGGGGTTCACGCGTGGGATCCGGTCGTTCACGACTTCGCCGTACGTCTTCACCACTTTCAAGAATGCGCAGAACTACACCCAGCTGCGGGAAGATCAGACGCTGTTCATCCTGGTGAAAGTGGTGCCGGGAGCCGATGTGGAGCAGGTGCGGCGCGATCTGCTGGCCCGGGTAACCGATGTGGAGGTCTTCACCACTGCGCAATTCAGCCACATGACGACTTTTTACTGGATGTTCACCACGGGCGCGGGCGTGGCGGTGTTGATTGCCGCGGTGCTGGGACTGGTGGTGGGATTCGTGGTCGTGGCGCAGACGATTTATGCGACCACTGTAGATCACATTCGCGAGTTCGGCACGCTGAAGGCGATGGGAGCTCCGAACAGCTATGTCTACAAGGTGATCATGAAGCAGGCGGCGATCAGCGCGGTGATCGGGTATGTGCTGGGGATGATCGTCAGCGTGTTTGTGGTGCGCGGAAGCCAGGCCGGCGGGGCGGCGATCCTGATGCCGATGCCGATGGCGGTGGGGATGTTCTTCCTGACCCTGGCGATGTGCATCGGGGCAGCGCTGGTTTCGATCAACAAGGTGACCAGGATTGATCCGGCGATGGTGTTCCGGGGATGAGCGGGGGGAGGGCGAGAAAGGCCCTTCGAGGAGATAACCGTATGCAGGCTGCGATTTCGGTTCGACGGCTCATTAAGAAGTACGAGGAAGGCGCGACCGGGACGCTGGCTCTACGGGGCGTCGATCTGGACGTACACGCCGGAGAACTGCTGATGCTGATGGGGCCCTCCGGCAGCGGCAAGACGACCCTGCTGTCGATCATGGGCTGCATTTTGACGGCGACCTCGGGTAGCGTGCGTCTGGCTGGTACGGAAGTGGTGGGACTGCGCGAAAAAGATTTGCCCGCGCTGCGGCTTGAACATATCGGCTTCGTGTTTCAAGGATTCAACCTGTTTCCTACCCTGACGGCCGGAGAAAACGTCGAACTCATGCTCGACCTGAAAGGCGTGCCCACCGCGAAGGCGAAACCGCGGGCGCAGGAATTGCTCGGGCAAGTCGGGCTGGGCGAGAAATATCGCAGCTTTCCGGCCGACCTGAGCGGGGGACAGAAACAGAGAGTCGCCATTGCGCGGGCGCTGGCGGGAGATCCCGGAATCATCCTGGCGGACGAGCCGACCGCAGCTCTCGATTCGCACACTGGCCGCAACGTGATGGAGATGATGAGCGATCTCGCGCACAAGCGCGGGCGGGCGGTGGTGATCGTGACCCATGATTCACGCGTGCTCGGATTTGCCGACCGCATTGTGAGGATCGAAGACGGAGCGATGGCTACGCCGGGTGAGGCCGAATCTGTGCCTGCCGGATTGCTGGCCCAGAGTTTGCCCCAAGCCTCTGTGGGCTTGGCTTAATCACGCAGTACCAGCCGGGATGGGAGAAGGTCATGAGTAGAACGTTTTCACTCGACAGCGTGTTGAAAAACCGAATCACCTTGGCAATCAGCCTGGGAGTATTTCTGTTGACCGGCTCTCTGGTGGTGGCGGCGCGGAAAGCGCACCAGTCAGCGGCGGCTCGTATTGCGCCTGCGAGTCATCAACCCGAACTGATCGCCGGCCCGGGGCGAGTGGAACCCTATTCCGAGGACATCAAGATTGGGTCCGAACTGAGCGGACGGCTGAAATCGGTGAATGTCGAGGAGGGAGAAGCGATTCGCCGCGGGCAGGTGCTGGCTGAACTCGAGAATGCCGATTATCGGGCGCAGGTCGAGTCGGCGCGGGCGAACGTTGTGGCTAAACAGTCGGCTTTGAGAAAGGTGATCAACGGCGCCCGGCGGCAGGAACGCGACGCGGCCTGGTCGTCGGTGAATGAGGCCAGGGCGGTGATGGAGAATTCGGTGTCGGAACTGCATCGGCGGCAGGAGTTGTTTGCTGCCGGCGTGGTCTCGCGCGAGGAATTGGACCGCTTTGCGCGCGAGGCTGACGTGGCCAAGGCGAAATATGAAGCCGCGGTCGAGCAGCACGCACTGGTCGACGACCATGCGCGCGAAGAAGACCGGTCGTTGGCTGGGGCCGATGTAGAACTGGCGCAGGCTCAGCTCTCAGAAGCTCGGGCGCGATATGAGAAGACGTTTATCCGCTCGCCGATTGAGGGGACGGTCCTGCGCAAGCACCATCGGAGCGGGGAGAGCGTGTCGAACTCCTCGACCGTTCCCGATCCCGTGCTGACGATTGGCGACCGCAAGGCGCTGCGCGTGCGCGTCGATGTGGATGAAACCGATGTCAGCAAGGTGCGGGTGGGACAGCGAGCCTACGTTACCGCCGACGCGTTCGGAAAACAAAAATTCTGGGGACACGTCGTGCGCGTGGGCCAGCAGCTGGGGCCAAAGAACGTGCGCACCGACGAGCCGACCGAAAAAGTCGATACCAAGATTCTCGAGACTCTGGTCGAACTGGAACCCGGATCGCAGTTGCCTGACGGCCTGCGAGTCGATGCCTTCATCGTGCCGGAAGGCCGCGAAGTGGCCGAGAACCGCTAAGCGGAATCCCCTGATACCAACTCGGCTTTGTCATCGTGCCAAGCGGAGGACCGGTGCACTTTGTCGGGAGCATCGATGGCGCCGACCAGGTCCTTCGGCGCAAACCGCGCGCCTGGGGATGACCAAGCGGATGGAGCGGACCCAGCGCCCTTCAGGGGACAACCAGGTCGCGCCGCATCCGGGTCGTAAAGCAACGCGAATTCGGTAGAATAAGGGCTCCACGGATGGCCCGTTGATCCCTGATCTCAACTTGACGCCATATTTATTCGCGAACGCGGTGGCTGGGGCTGCCCCTAGGGGTATCACGCCCTACATCCGCCAGCACTTTCTGGACACGACTTTTCGCGGGCTTTATCACGCCAACGCGTTTGATATTGCGCTGCTGGTTCCCTACTTCATCGTGCTGATTCTGCTGGCGGGGTACGGGGCGCACCGCTATGTTCTGGTCTATCTCTATTACAAGCATCGGAAAAATCGCACCACTGAGCCGGCGGCGCACTTTGAGGATCTGCCGCGGATCACGGTGCAGTTGCCGATCTTCAACGAGCAGTACGTCATCGAACGCCTGCTGGAAGCTGCCTGCAAGCTGGATTATCCCCGGGAGAAACTGGATATCCAGGTGCTGGACGACTCGACCGACGAGACGGCGGAAGTAGCGCGGCAATTGGTGGAGCGCTACGCGGCGCTGGGGCATCCGGTCAGCCATCACCATCGCAGCAACCGGGAAGGGTTCAAGGCGGGGGCTCTGGCCGCGGGAATGGAGACGGCGAAGGGCGAGTTTATTGCGATTTTTGACGCCGACTTCACCCCGCCGGAAGATTTTCTGTTGCGCACCATTCATCATTTCTCCGATCCGAAAATCGGGATGGTGCAGACGCGCTGGACGCACATCAACCGCAATTATTCGTTCCTGACAGAAGTCGAAGCCATCCTGCTCGACGGGCACTTTGTGCTGGAACACTCCGGGCGCGCGCGCACTGGCCTGTTCTTCAACTTCAACGGAACGGCCGGAATGTGGCGGCGACGGACAATCGAGGAGGCCGGGGGCTGGCAGCACGACACCCTCACCGAGGACACTGACCTTTCCTATCGGGCGCAACTGGGGGGATGGAAGTTTATCTACCTGCAGGATGTGGAGTGCCCGGCCGAGTTGCCGGTGGAGATGACGGCGTTCAAGACGCAGCAGGCTCGCTGGGCCAAGGGACTGATTCAGACGGGAAAGAAGATTCTGCCGCGGGTGCTGCGCAGCGACGCTCCGCTGCACACCAAGATTGAAGCCTGGTATCACCTCACGGCCAATATCAGCTACCCGCTGATGATCATGCTGTCGGTGCTGCTGCTGCCGGCGATGATTATCCGTTTCTACCAGGGCTGGTTTCAGATGCTGTACATCGACCTGCCGCTGTTCATGGCTTCTACGTTTTCGATCTCGAGCTTCTACCTGGTTTCCCAGCGCGAACTGTTTCCCCGACGCTGGCCGCGGGCACTTTTATACCTGCCATTTCTGATGGCACTGGGCATTGGACTCACCATTACCAACACCATAGCGGTGATCGAGGCCCTGATCGGCAAGCAGAGCGCGTTCGCGCGCACGCCCAAGTACCGGGTGGAATCGAAGCAAGATAAAGTCGGCGCCACCAAATACCGCAACCGGCTGGGATGGGTGCCGTGGCTGGAACTGGTGATTGGCGCGTACTTTGCGGCCACCGTCTATTACGCAATCGACAACGAAAATTACATCACTGTGCCATTCCTCCTTCTGTTCGTCGTGGGGTATTGGTACACGGGGCTGATGTCGCTGCTGCAGGGGCGTTTTGTTAGGACTTCCCTGCGCAGGACCAGCCACACGAAACCGTTTCCGGTCGGCGTTTAGACATTCTTGAAGACAGAGCCACTCATGGAAGCTCGGCCGGCGGCTGCGGGCGGTAGTCACGGTTCCGCACCTGCCCGGCTCTGGGTGCGGATTCGCAACTCGCCCTTCTGGATTGTCGCCATCGCGCTGGCCCTTCGCCTCGGTTGGATCGTCATCGGGCACACTTATAAATTCAAGAGCGCGGACGACAACTTCGGCTTCGGCTGGGAGATGGGGCGGATCGCCGCGTCCGTGGCCTCCGGTCACGGCTTCAGTAATCCCTTCGGGCCGCCTACCGGTCCGACGGCATGGGAACCGCCCCTGTATCCCTATCTGACCGCCGGTGCATTCCTCGTCTTTGGGATTTACTCGAAGTCATCGGCGTTCGTGCTGCTTACGCTGAACAGCGTGTTCTCCGCCCTGACCTGCATTCCGATTTTTCGAATCGCGCAGCGGATGTTCCCGGAGAAGGTCGCGGTCGGCTCGGCTTGGGCGTGGGCTCTGCTGCCCAACGTGATGTTCTGGTGCACGCGAGCGATCTGGGAGACCAGCCTGTCGGCGCTGTTGCTGGCGACGATCATCTGGCTGGCGGTGATCATGGAAGATCGCGACGGGCTGTGGCCATGGCTGGAGTTTGGTGTGTTATGGGGCATCGCGGCGCTGAACAGTCCTTCCCTCCTGTCGTTTCTTCCAGCGGCCGGACTGTGGGCGTGGCACCGCCGGGCAAAGCTCGGAAAGCCATCGCTGGCAGGAGTTGTCCTGGCGTCGATCGTTTTCTTCGCTTGCCTCGCGCCGTGGTTGATTCGCGACTACCGGACTTTTGGCAAGTTCATTTTCATTCGGGACAACTTTGGGGCTGAGCTGCGACTGGGTAACGGCAATGGCGCGGATGGAACCCTGATGCTGTATCTGGACCCGCCGCACGACGTCTTCGCGATGCGGCAGTTTCAGTCGATGGGGGAAACGGCGTACATCGCCATGCGGAAGCAGCAGGCGACCGACTATATCCGTGCCGACTACGCGCGATTTGCCGGGCTGTGCGTGAAGCGGTTTATCTGCTTTTGGGCGTCGCCTCCAAAACCGACGCAACCGGCGTGGCTTGAGCCGCTCAAGGGCTCGCTGTTTCTGGGTTCTTCCCTGCTTATGTTCTTGGGACTGGGGCGCGCGCTCGAGCGGCGCATTCCAGGCGCATGGCTGTTCGCGTGGCTGATCCTGATCTATCCAGCGATGTACTATTTTGTGTACGCGATCCCGCGCTACCGGCATCCCATCGAACCGGAGATGAGCATCCTCTGCGTATTTCTGCTAAGCGAAGCTGCAAGGCGGCGGCCCCCGACGACCCTCGGGCGCTAACGCGGGGTTTTTTCGATCACCTGGGGGCACGACTGAAACTCGTGCGCTTACCAGTTCGATGCGAAAGGCGATCGTTTCCTGCGAGCTTCTAAAGGCATGCAGGATACGAATCGCAGATACCAATCCGGTTTTGTACCAGCGGGGGTCAGCGGTTTTTTTCCAGATCGATCTTAAGGACATGAATCTGGTTGGCTTTGGGGTCGAGAACACCGGTGATGGTAACGCGGCGACCCTCGAAACCGTGCACCAGATCCGCACGGTCGAGACGGTAAACGTCTGGTCCGGCGGAAAGGACCAGATATCCGCCCAGATGTTCAATGCAGAAAACGGCGCAGGTATTGGAGGTGCCGCCCATGGACTTCGACTTCAGCATTTCCTGGTGGGACCGCGTTAGGGAATGAACGTTCAGCGCACACTGGCTGTCGGAAACTTCGCCGCGAAACACGCGCCGGGATTGGCTCAGTGCGGGGCTCGATAGCGCCAGCACTCCTGCCGCATACCAAATCAGCTTTCGGCTCATAATTTCTCCTTCCGGAACACGCTCAGGGTAGAACCGTGAACTTCATGTGCATGCCTTCGTGCTCCTCGCTGCAAATGACGGTACAGACAACTTCATACTGACCCGGCTCGGTGGGCGCGGTAAGCAGGAATTCCTGCGTCCCCGGCTTAAACAGGAGGTCCCAGCCTTCAACCCGAGTCCGATCCTTGACTCGGAGCAGGGTGAAGCCATGGATCGATCCATCCCGATTCCAGGATTTTGCGCGGTGGGCCGTGACCCGCAAAAGCACCTGTTCGCCGGCCTTGACCGTAATCTCCGGAACGCGTTGTCCGGCCATCTTGTAGCGGCTGTCTTTGTCGGCCGTTATTTCGATCACGCGGGCTGGCGCCGCACGGCCAGGCACGGCGGCTAACAGCGTGACCGCAACCGCGACCACAACCATACGATGAATCGCGTTTGACGTTGTCATGGAACGGGACGGCGGTTACCTGCCCGGTTACTGGGTCATGTAGAACAGAACCAGGCGCATGTCTTGGTCGGTGATGGTGGCACGAACCCGCATGTGGCGAATCACGGTCGCCATCACTCGGGGCGGGAATTTGTGCGGCGCGGCATGGCAGCGGCCACAATTGGCCCGGAAGCGCTGCTCGCCCTGGATCCGCATTGCATCAGAGTCAGCGGTGTGGACCACGGGGGATGCCGTCGTTTCCTTCTTGGCGGGCTCTCCGGCGAAGACGCAGGTGGCAAGCGCCAGAATCAATATGAGCATGGCGATCGCAACCCGAGCGACCTCCGGTCGAGCCGCGCCCGACCGGACAGGCCCTTCGACTCCGCTCAGGGCAGGCGAGGGCGGCTTTCCCCG
>Ga0075030_100000762_pt1 | contig 28553 bp, 27 predicted proteins | sample LitLauG_LLR_2012_FD_71393 | JGI IMG/M metagenome (GOLD analysis project Ga0075030, IMG submission 71393) | Freshwater sediment microbial communities from Pennsylvania, USA - Little Laurel Run_MetaG_LLR_2012 | ecosystem: Environmental > Aquatic > Freshwater > Creek > Sediment | place: USA...
GTCACTACCGTCTCCACTCTCGATCCGGTCAAGGCCAACTTCACCGTCAGCGAACAGGAATATCTCGCCTTGACACGCGCCGACGCGCTCCAGCACCTGCAGCTTGAACTAGTCCTGGCTGACGGCACCGTGTATCCGCAGAAGGGCCGCTTCTCGTTTGCCGATCGCCAGGTCGATCCCGCCACGGGCGCCATTCAGTTGACCGGCCTCTTTCCCAACCCCGGCAACACGCTGCGTCCCGGTCAGTATGCCAAGGTGCGCGCCGCCATCGGCATCCGCACCGGCGCACTGCTCGTGCCTCAAAGAGCCGTCACCGACACCCAGGGCACCTATCTGGTGGCCGTGGTCGATCCCAACAACACCATCCGCTTCGCAAACGTGAAGGTCGGTGACCGCGTCGGCTCCAATTGGATCGTCGAAGAGGGTTTGAAACCCGGAGAGCGCGTGGTTACCGATGGCCTCTTCCATATCGCCCCCGGCGCCACAGTCAATCCCAAGGGAGGTAAGTGATGTCCAAATTCTTCATCCGCCGTCCCATAGTCGCGATGGTGATCTCCATCCTGATGGTCATCATCGGCGCCGTGACCATCACGCAGTTGCCTATTGCGCAATTCCCGCAGATCGCTCCGCCGGAAGTTCAGATCCGCGCCACCTATGTCGGCGCGGATTCTCAAACCATTGAGCAGTCCGTGGCTACTCCCATCGAGCAGCAGATGAGCGGCGTCGATAACCTCAACTACCTGTACTCGCTCAACGCCGGCGGCAGCGGGCAGATGACCATGATCGTGAACTTCGACGTAAAGAGCGATCCCAATACCGACCTGATGCTGACGCAACTGCGGGAAACGCAGGCGGCTTCTCAGCTTCCGCAGGACGTAACCAATTTTGGTGTCACCGTGCAGAAATCGATCACTGCCCCGCTGATGGTCATGGGCCTCTATTCGCCTAAGGGCACCTATGACGGAAAGTTCCTCGCCAACTACTCTTACATCAATCTGAACGATCAGTTGACGCGCGTTCCGGGCATCGGCACTGTCCAGGTCTTTGGCGCGGGCCAGTACGCCATGCGGCTGTGGGTGAAACCCGATCAGCTCGCCAAGCTTGGTATTACCGTGCCCGAGATTGTCTCCGCCATTCAGGCGCAAAACACGGTGAACCCCGCCGGCCAGATCGGCGCGGCGCCCGCGCCCAAGGGCCAGGAATACACCTACTCCGTCCGTGCGCAGGGACGCCTCACCTCGCCCGAGGAATTCGGCGACATCGTCGTGCGCGAATCGCCCAATGGAGGCATCGTGCGCCTGCGCGATGTGGCGCGAATGGAGCTCGGCTCGCAAGACTATTCGCTCTCCGGCCGTATCAATGGTAAGCCCGGCGCCATCATTGCCGTCTATCAGCTTCCCGGAAGCAACGCCGTCGATGCCGCCCGCGGCGTGCGCAAAGTTATGGAAGAGGCCAAGAAGCGTTTCCCGCAGGACGTCGAGTACGTGGTGTCGCTCGATACCACCGCTTCCGTCACCGAGGGCATGCGCGAGATCGTTCAGACTATTTTCATCGCCATCGTGCTGGTCGCCATCGTTGTCTTCATCTTTCTCCAGAGCGTGCGCGCCACGTTGATCCCCCTGCTCGCCGTGCCAGTCTCGCTAATCGGAACGTTTGTCTTTTTCCCGGCCTTCGGCTTCTCCATCAACACGCTGTCCTTGTTCGGACTGGTGCTCGCCATCGGTTTGGTAGTCGATGACGCCATTGTGGTTGTCGAAGCGGTGGAGCGGCACATCGAGGAGGGCTTGGCTCCCAACGCTGCCGCACTGAAGGCCATGGAAGAGATTTCCGGCCCGGTCATCGGCATCGCCCTGGTCCTTTCCGCCGTGTTTGTGCCCACCGTCTTCATTCCCGGGATCACCGGCCGTCTCTATCAGCAGTTCGCCATTACCATCGCGATCTCCGTGATCCTCTCGGCCTTCAACGCGCTTACCCTCAGCCCCGCGCTGGCCGCTCTATTGCTGAAGCCGCGCGCCGAAAGCCGCGGCCTGCTGCGCCGGTTCTTCGATTGGTTCAATCGCGTGTTCGGCCGCGCAACCGATGGATACCTGCACTGGTCCGGCTTCCTGGTTCGCAAGAGCGCCGTGGCGCTGCTGGTGCTCGTAGCGGCTGGCGCCGGTGCTGCATTCTTCAGTGGACGCGTCCCCGCCAGCTTCCTGCCCGGCGAGGACCAAGGCTATCTATTCATGCACCTCCAGCTTCCCAACGCCGCGTCGCTCGAACGCACCGAAGGCGCCGCCGCCAAAGTCGAACAGATCCTGTTCCACACCCCGGGAGTGAAATATACGACTCGCGTTGCCGGCTTCAGTCTTCTCAGCTTCGTCAATACCAGCTACACCGGCTTCTTCTTCGTCACTCTTGACGATTGGAAGGATCGCCGCAGCCGCGCAACTCAGTATCAGGAAATCGTGCAACACGTCAATCGGGAGTTGGCCAAACTACCCGACGGCTTCGCACTCAGCTTCCCGCCGCCCGCCATCCCGGGCGTCGGGACCTCCGGTGGATTCACCTTCGTTCTCGAAGACCGCGCAGGCAAAGACGTCCAGTTCCTCGCGCAAAATCTACAGAAGTTCATCGGCGCAGCGGCCAAGCGCCCGGAGATTGCTCCCGGACTGGTCACCACGTTCCTCCCCAGCGTCCCGCAGGAATATCTCGATGTCGATCGCGAGAAGGTGCTCAAACAGGGCGTTGCTTTGAGCGACGTCTATCGAACGATTCAGGCCTATATGGGCGGCCTGTTCGTAAATTACTTCAATCGTTTCGGCCGCCAGTGGCAGGTATACGTCGAGGCCGAAGACCAGTATCGGGCAGACCTTCATTACATCGACCAGTTCTACGTGCGGAATGCTCGCGGCGCGATGGTGCCGCTCTCCGCGCTCACCCGTTTCGAGTCGCGCTACGGGCCGGAATTCACCATGCGCTATAACCTCTACCGTTCCGCTCAGATCATCGGCGCCGCAGCGCCCGGGTACAGTTCGGCGCAGGCCATGAAGGCGCTTGAAGAGACCTTCGATCGCACCATGCCCCACGAGATGGGCTACGACTACATGGGCATGTCCTACCAGGAAAAGAAGGCGCAGGAAGGCATCCCCACGTGGGCCATCTTTGGCTTCTCGCTCGTTTTTGTGTTCCTCATTCTCGCGGCCTTGTACGAGAGCTGGACCTTGCCCTTCAGTGTCCTGTTGAGCACGCCCGTCGCGATCTTCGGCGCGTTCGCCGTGTTGTGGCTGCGCCGCTGGGTGATGGGGCTGTTCCTGCCGGCTTACAGCATAGAAATCGAAAGCGACGTCTATTCGCAGATCGGCCTTGTGATGCTGATCGGCCTCGCCGCGAAGAACGCCATCCTCATCGTCGAATTCGCCAAAGACAAGTTTGAGTCCGGCATGGGTCTGGCCGAGGCGGCGCTCGAAGGCGCGCGCCTTCGTTTGCGGCCCATCCTGATGACCTCATTCGCATTCATCCTCGGCTGCGTGCCGCTGTGGACGGCCTCCGGGGCCGGCTCTTTGGGCCGCCAGATCATGGGCACCACTGTGATCGGGGGCATGGTGGCCGCCAGCGCCATCGGCATTTTCCTGATTCCCGCAATCTTCTACATCGTGGAGAGCCTCTCTGGAGCGAAAGCTCCGGATACGGGCATGGCGCCTTCGCCGGCGCAAGGAGACTGATATGCGATCGGAATACTTCGCAATCGCCGCAGCCGCGGCAGTGCTGGCCGGGTGTACGGTCGGCCCCAACTACAAACGGCCCCAAGTCGCCGTGCCCTCGAATTTCCGTGCTCCCGTGCCGCTCCCGGAGCCGCAAGCCGCCTCGCTCGCCGACCTCAAATGGTTCGAGGTCTTCCATGACGACAAGCTCCAGGAACTGATCCGTGTTGCGCTGGTCGAGAACTACGATCTACTGGATGCCGTCGCACGCGTCCAGGAGGCGCGCGCCAATCTGGGTATCGTTCATTCCAACCAGGTTCCTCAGGTGGATGCATCCGGAGCGCTTGAATTTACGCGCCTTTCGCGAGACGGCCAGTTTCCGCTGCCTGGGTCGTTCGTCACCACCCAGAACCGCAACTGGGGACAGGCCACTCTGAATCTCCTGTCATTCGAAGTGGATCTCTGGGGACGCCTCCGCCGCGCTACCGAGGCCGCACGCGCGAATCTCCTCAGTGCCGAGGAGAACCGCAAAGCCGTAGTCAGCACGCTGGTAAGCGAAGTCGCAGGCGACTACTTTCAACTGCGCGAACTCGACTACGAGCTTGAGATCTCGCAACGCACTCTCGAGTCGCGCCGCACATCGCTTCAGCTGGTCGGCGACCGGAAGGACGGTGGCATTGCCACACGCCTTGATCTACGCCAGGCAGAGCAACTGGTGAGTAGTGCGGCAGAGACAATTCCAACACTTCAGCAGCAGATCGAACAGACGGAAAACCGGATTGCGCTGCTGCTTGGACGCAATCCGGAAAGCATACCGCGGGGCCGCCGCCTGATCGAGCAGGAAGTCCCGCCTGAGGTGCCCACCGGATTGCCTTCGGCGCTTCTCGACCGCCGCCCGGACATCCGCGCAGCCGAGCAGGCGCTCGTCGCCGCAAACGCGAACATCGGCGTAGCGGAAGCAGCGTACTTCCCTCAGATCAGTCTCAGCGGCGCATTGGGAGGGCAGAGCACGCGCTTGGCGAACCTCTTTTCCGGCCCGAATGGCGCGTGGAGCTTCGTCCCACAGGTCACGCAGCCCATCTTCTCCGGCGGCCGCCTCAAGTCCACCGTCCGGCTTGCCGAGGCGGAACGCGACAGCGCACAGATCGCATATCAGCTGTCCATCCAGACGGCTTTTCGTGAAGTCTCGGATGCGCTGATTGCGCATCAACGCACGCACGAGAGCCGCCTCGAGCAGGAAAGGCTTGTTACTGCGCTCCTCGATCGCAAGAATCTCGCTTACATGCGTTACCGCGGCGGCGTCGACACGCAGCTCAACGCTCTCGATGCTGATCGGGACTTGTTTCAGGCCGAATTGACGTTGGCAGAAATCCGTTACGCCGAACTTCTGAGCGTGGTCGATCTCTACAAAGCACTCGGCGGCGGTTGGCAATGAGATGACACAAATGAAAACTCAAACGCTCGAATACTACTTACACGACGAGTGGGACGCATTTCGCTTCGAACTGGCGGGCAGCCTCAGCGGAGATGGCGCGCAAAGCGTCTATCAAGCCTGGCGTACGGCACTTTCGATCGTCGGTGATCGGCCCGTAATTTTCGATATCACGTTCGTTGTGGAAGCGGACGAGCGTGGGCGCGCCATCCTTCTTCTTTGGCATCAGAACGGCGCGCGGATTATCGCCGCATCTCCCGAATCGCGAGCGCTCGCCGGGCCCATCCTAGACAAAGCCCTTCCTGCGCCACCAGCGAAGCAGGGCTGGTTGCAGCGGTTGAGTGCGCTAATCCTGCGTCTCACCGGCTCCACCGTAATCTCGGTAGGAGCCGAAAATCGGTACTCCTTTTCGGCATCGGCACGACACAAGAGTGATGGATTCACTGCTGTTTCCGGTTCTGGCCGGCCGGAATTCCGCGTGCCTTAGCTACGACGCAGAACGGCATTGCAGGGAGGACATCGAAGATGCATGATACGAACCTGGCGCGGTACAACCCGTTAGTAGAGAAACGGCGAGCGAGAAGGTGGTACTTGACCGCAACGGAAATTGAATCACGTAAACAGGAGGAAGAACGGATCCGGCAGGAAAATGTGCGTCTGGAGGAGCGCACTCGAATTGCCCAGGAACTCCATGACACCCTACTGCAAACTTTCCAGAGCGCCTCATTGCACCTAGGTGCGGCAGTCCTTCGCGTAGCCCAAGATTCACCGGTCAAGAACCAGTTGGATCGGATCCTTGAGATCATGAGGCAAGGTATCGTGGAGGGCCGCAGCGCGATACAGGGCCTTCGCTCGTCGGCCTCTCAAACCTCAGACCTGGTTGGTGCTTTATCTCGCATTCAGGACGAACTCAAGGTACAGCCCGATATCGATTTTCGTGTTACGGTCACCGGCCGCCAAAAGCAGTTGGCACGAGAGATCCAGCATGAGATTTACCGCATCAGCAGAGAGGCCCTGGTTAACGCATTTTGTCATTCCGGGGCGAAACGCATCGAGTTAGAGCTTGAATATTCCGACAGTGAGCTGTACGTGGGAATTCGGGACAACGGGTGTGGAATCGAGCCGCAGATGCTGGAGAAAGGGCGTGACGGGCACTGGGGTTTAGCAGGCATGCGGGAACGGACAACGAGAATCGGCGGGGTGCTCAAAATCTTGAGCAGTCCAGCGGCTGGTACGGAGGTCCAATTGTCCATCCCGACCAGGACGGCAATCGTCCCAATGGTCGAATCGATCATCCGCAGCTACCATAGCACGGATCGGCGGCGCATCAGATCCCAGGGATCGTGTCTTGGGGCCACGCTCATGTCCACAGTTGATCTCAACCGGCACGTACGGTTAGGTGGAAAATCAGATCGGTGAACGACGCGCCGAAGTTCAAACGGCCAGACGACCAAAACGGTTTTTACCCACTGCCCTTGGGAAACGCAAGTTGCTGAATTCAAACGACCGTGGGGTTTTGGCTACAAACAAGTCGATCAGATCGTGTGCGCCGTTTTGGCAACGCATCCTCCAGGCGAATGACCTGCGATCCTACGATCAGGTGAAAAGGAGAGAAGTGAGGCCATTCTTGAATCCTTCTGGACTCGCCGGTACTCCATAACGTCAGGGTGAATCAGATGATGATTGCGGAGCCAGATAAGGCCCATCGGCTTGCCTGCCTGGAGGTGCGCGGCGGGAATCATCTGGCGGCCTACTCGGCGGAGTTGCCGGGATTGGCAGGCTGGGTCCACTGCTATCCGCTGCAACCCTCTCCACGCGGGGGAGACGTCTATTACATGTCAGCCTGCAGTCACGGAGTGATGGCGCGGGTGGTGCTCGCCGATATAGCGGGCCATGAGGAGGCGGTTAATACGGCAGCCGGCCGTTTGCGGGATGCGCTACGGCAGCATGTGGATCAATGGGACCAATCGACCTTGATCCGTCAGTTGAACGACACCTTCCTGACGGGCGCAGAGAGGTCCCAGTATGCCACGGCATTCCTGGCCAGCTTCTATTCCGGTTCCGGAGAGTTGCTGTTTACGAACGCCGGTCATGTGCCTCCACTTTGGTATCGAGCAGGTGCAAAGGAGTGGAACCTCTTGTCCGAGTCAACCCCACTAAGCAAAGAGATTGTCGACCTTCCGTTGGGACTCATTGCGGGAACCTCCTATAGCCAGACAGCAGTACAACTGGAACCCGGAGATGTTCTGTTGCTATATACGGACGGCATCAGCGAGGCCTATGATGAATCGGGGACACAACTAGGGCTGGAGCGTTTGCTGTACCTTGCTCGAAATGTGCCCACGGAATCCGCAGCAGCAGCCGGTAAAGGGCTGCTGGCGGCCGTAGCCCGATATCGCGGCGAGGCGCCTGCCGCGGATGACGAGACGGTTTTGGCGCTGCAACGGCCTGTGTCCTCGAGATGAGCATGGGTGACACTCCGCGCCTGTAAATCAAGTTCTCGGTGCCAAGCGACCCGCGATATTTGTGCGTGGTACGCGCCGCGATCGGTCGTCTCGCCGCGGTGATCGGCTGGGATGAATCCGAATGCCGGGCTATCGCCCTGGCGGTTGACGAGTGCCTCACCAATGTCATTCGGCATGCCTATCACAACCGTACGGACGGTTTGATGGAGTTGGAATGCCGGGAGAGCGGGGACGGGCTGGAGATTATTCTGTTGGACAACGGCGATGCGCCGGACAGGTCAAAAATATGTGCGCACGAAATTGGCTCCGATCAGCCGGGTGGCCTGGGAACTCACATCATCAAGCAGGTGATGGACAAGGTCTCCTACGAGGAATCGGCGGAGGGAAATCGCTTTGTGGCGAGCAAGCAGTTGAGAAAAACGACGTGAAGATCTGCGTTCGTGACGTGGGAACAGCGAAGGTTGTGGAAGTGGAAGGAGAGGTGGACCTCGGCACGTCTCCGGACCTCCGCCGTATTCTTCTGGAAACCCTGCCTACCGTGGGCAGGCTGGCACTCAACTTGGGTGCGATTCGGTACATCGACAGCTCCGGAATCGCCACCCTCATTGAAGTACTCAACCGCGCGCAGCATCTGAAGAAGGAGTTCGTGCTGTTCGGACTGAGCCCGGCGGTTCAAGAGGTATTTCGGCTCACCCATGTGGTTCGGATCTTTCAGGTCTTTCAAACCGAACAGGAGGCATTAGGCACATCGTAATGCAATGGGTGGCAGACGTGGGCGGCGCAACTGGGCGAAGCATCGCGTACCTGGGCGGCTTGGCTGAAATCTCCGCCAAGGCCCTCCAATTGTTGGTCCTCTCGCCGCTGAAACGCAGCCGCATGCTGCAGAGAGCCATCCATGAGGCTGTGGCCGCAGGCGTTGGAGCCATTCCCATCGTTTCCCTCATCGCATTCTTGTGGGGGTCATCATCGCTCTGCAAGGTGCCTATGAACTACAGCGAGTGGGGGCCATGCAGTTGGTGGCGAGCCTGGTGGCGATCGCCATCACCAGGGAATTGGGGCCTCTGATCACCGCTATCGTGGTGATTGGAAGGTCCGGCTCGGCCTTCGCTGCCGAGATCGGAACCATGCGCGTGACAGAGGAGTTGGATGCGTTGAAAACCATGGCACTCGATCCGGTGGCGTTTCTGGTGGTGCCCAAATTCCTGGCCATGGCGGTGATGCTGCCCTGCCTCAGTATCTGGGCAGACCTGATGGGGGTTCTTGGTGGCAGCCTGTTTGGGGTAGTCGGCGGCGGTTACACCTTCGGCGGCTACATGCTTGCGACGCGCGATGCCCTGCTGCTCCGCGACATCACAAGCGGCGTCATAAAGAGCTTGGTTTTCGGCATGGTGATTACCGCGGTAGGTTGCCACGAAGGCTTCACAACCGGATCCGGAGCCGAAGAGGTTGGCCGGTCTACCACGGCGGCAGTGGTCATCTCCATCCTGCTGGTTATCCTGATCGACCTGATCTTTACCGCCCTGTTCTATCTGGCGCGCGGGGGCAACTAAGTACTATGGCGGCTCCGGACTTCCAGGATCCGATCATCTCGGCGCGCGACCTGCGGGTACGCTATGAGGACCGCGAAGTTCTGCATGGCCTTACTTTCGATGTGCGGCGCGGCGAGACGTTGGTGGTGATCGGCGGCTCCGGCTCGGGGAAGAGCACGATGCTCCGGACTCTGGCGGGTCTCGAGAAGCCTTCATCCGGTGAGGTGCGGATCAAAGGAGTCGACATTTCTACCGCGGGCGCCCGCGAGTTGGACGCCATCCGGAAGGGCATCGGCCTGGCCTTCCAGGGCGGCGCCTTGATCGGCTCACTATCGGTCGGCGGGAACATCGCTCTGCCGCTGCTGGAGCACACCACGCTCGAACGAAGCACGATTGATGTAATGGTACGGATCAAACTGGAGCAGGTAGGCCTGAGCGGATTCGAACAATACAGCCCCTCGCAGCTCAGCGGCGGAATGAGGAAGCGCGCCGCCTTCGCCCGGGCCATGGCGCTCGATCCCGAGATCCTGTTCTTCGACGAGCCTTCCGCGGGGCTGGACCCCATAACCGCGGCCGGAATCGACGATCTGATCCTCAGCCTGAAAAAAGCTTACAGCCTCACCATGGTAGTGGTGACGCAAGATGATGATGTGGACCACATGCGAATCTATACGGAAGGGATCAGGTAAAAGCGGATGGACGCCGTGCGCGAGCGAACTTTGGTTGGGCTGTTTGTCCTGATCGCAGGAGGCCTGTTGCTGGGGACGATTATCGTGATCTCGGGCGGCCTGGGCGGTGCTACCGTTTCGCATTGAGCCTATTTCAAATTCGCTGGAGGTGTGCAGGCAGGCGCGCCCGTGAGGTATGGCGGCATGTTGGTAGGCAAGGTGCAAAGGGTCCGCGTCGATCCCGCGAACTCCACGCGAATCGAAATCGACGTTACTGTAAGGCGGGACGCGCCTCTGAAAACCGATAGCGTAGCCAAGATTTCGACTCTGGGCCCCTTGACGGACAACTATATAGAGATCACCACGGGCAGTGAGAGCGCCGCTCTTGCAGAGCCTGGCTCCGCGTTGCTGTCGGCGGAGGCCTTCGGTCTGCCCCAGTTGGGAGACGCCGCCCAGGCCATGATGCCTGACGTGCAGAGGGCACTGCAGAAGCTTAACCAGAACCTGGACGGCCTGCAGGTTACGCTGTCGCGGGCCAACGATCTGCTCAACGACCACAATCGCGCAAACATCGCCGGGACATTGAATAGCCTCGAACACATGGTGGCCGAGGTTCGGCCAAAGGCGAACGAATCGTTAGACAACTTTAATGGCTTGTTGGCGGAAACACGACCCAAGGTTGCCGCCAGTCTCACCAATGTGCAGGAGCTGACGACCAGGCTCGGGCCGCTGCTGGATTCCCTCAGTACCACCACGGCTCGCGCCAACGACACTCTGGGACATGTGGATTCCACGCTTATGGAGAACCGAACGGATATTCGGGCCGCTGTGACCGGCTTGCGTGATACGCTGGCGAAATCGACCGAATTGCTCACCCAATTGAATCAGACATTGGATCAGAATTCCGCCAACATCGACGATTTAATGGATAACATTCGCATGACAACCGAAAATCTGCGGACACTGACGGAGACGTTAATGCATTCTCCCGCAAGCCTGATCCGTGGAATAAGGGTGCCTGACCGCAAACCGGGAGACGCTCGTAAGTGATGCAGTCCATCTCAGCCCTCGTGGTGATAGCGGCGTGTCTGGCGGACGCTGGGTGCGTTTCGACAAGGCCTGTTCATTATTACACGCTGGGACCGACTTCGGCCCCGGCAACTCAGGGCAAGACGGATGGTCTTATTCTCCTGGTGGGCAACATTGCGACGCCGGAAGCCCGGCAGGACGGCCGGATTCGGTATCGAACTGGATCCAACGAGGCAGGCGCGTATGAATATCATCGATGGACGGAGCGGCCCGGATCGATGGTCCGCAACGCGCTGATACGCGCGCTTCGGGACTCGGGGAAATATCAGCGCGTTCTGGAGTCGGGCAGTTCGGCCAATGGCGATTACCTGTTGCGCGGTAAGCTCGACGAGTTCGACGAGGTGGATCAGTCCTCCATTCAGACGAAGATTTCGCTACATGTGGAGTTGGTGGACCGGAAGACCAACCAGAATGTCTGGGATCGCACGATGGAGCGGGAGGAACCTGTCGGTGGCAAGAGTATCGTTGAGGTGGTGCAATCGCTTGACCGAAACCTGCAACATGTTGTGAGCCAGACGGCGGGGGAGATCGAGACGTTCCTAGCGGCGCGGAGCTGAGCGAACGGCGCGGGCAATCGAGATCGAGCAGCGGCGGTCACACCCACGAAACGCAGCGGCCATCTCGAAGAACTTGCAAGGAGAGAAACCGGCCAGTTTTAAATACGTGTGGTTCGGTCTCGTCCAGCAAGGGGCCAGGAACCGGTTGAGGTTCGGATTCCGCTCGCCAACCTTGTACGCGAAGACTTTAGAGTCCCGGGGTGCGCCCGACTGCTTGCTCAAGCTCGGCCCAGGCAAGGAGGTAGCCTAAGCTCGCTTGAAGGTAGTCAGCTTGAGCCTTGTAAGTTGCGGCAGTACTTTGGCGGCGGTCGGATACCAAAACGACGCCCTCACTCAATTGGTTCTGTGCCAAGCGCTCGCTTTCCTGCCGCAGTTTCACAACTTGGTTTGCGACTTCGACCAGGCTCTTGGTACGGTCGAGTTTGTTGTAATCGCGCTCGATACCAACGGCTACCTGGTCCTTTAGCCGCCGCAAGTTTTCTTCCGCCTGCGCCAACTGCGCTTCGCGCTCGCGAACGGCTGCGCGCCGTTTGCCGAAGTCGAACACCTCATAGGTGAGATTGACTCCGAAGGTCCCGAAGTTTCGCACAAGAAAGGGGACTCCGTCCTGGTAGCTCTGACGCGCGTAGGCGGTAATGTCCGGGATATACGCCGACTTCGCGGTGGTTACTCCCGCCTTTGCTTTCCGGGCTGCCTCCTCGGCGGCCAAGATCTCCGGGTTCTCCGACCATGCGGTCTGAAGGTACTCCTCACGCGGGCGGAGCTCAAAACTCGATGGGATCGCCAAATCGAGATCTAGTTGCGTATCGAGCGGCAAACCCAAAAGGTCGTTCAGGTCGGTGTTCAGGTCCGATAACTGGAGCTGTGCGGTTAACACGGATTGCCGGCTCTCCAGGAGGCCTGCCTTGCCCTGGATGGCGGCAACGTTCAGAGCACTGCCGTTGCGGACGTCCTCTTCACTTTCGCGCAGCCGCTCCGTAGCGTAAGCGTTCTGCTGTTCGGCCGCTTGCTTTTGGAGGCGCGCGATCAGTATGCCGAAATAAAGGGTGTGTACCTGGAGGGCGACCTCGGTCTCAGCCTTCTTTAGATCGTCACGAGAGACCGCCACCTCCGCGGCTGCAATCTGGTTTGCCTGATGGATCCGGATCAATTGGGTGAGAGGCTGGGAAACCTGCGTGCCGCTCGAGAATAAGGTTCTCCGGCCTTGAGGAAGGTTTATGCCCTGCGCTGGAACGAGACTGCCCCCAACGGTTCCAAAGGCGCCGGCGGGAATCCCGATATTTTCAAAATCCGTAACGTGTAATATGTTCGACTGATTTGCGATCGATGGGAAATACGCGGAACGTTGTCCAGCCTTCTTTTGCTCATTCTCGATTACCTTGAGCCTCGCAATCTTGAGGGCGTGATTCTGGCCGAGGGCGAGATGCACGGCTTCGCTCAGAGTGAGGTGCCGAATCTCTGCTCCCTGTTGCGGCGTGACTGATATCGCTGCCAGTCCAGCAATTGCGAGTATGCGGGAAAGTTGGTTACGCTTCATTGCATTTTCCTCAAGTCCTGATAACTGATTCTGGCGGGCCGCAGGAACAGCATTAGCAGAAGATATGCGACAACCATCCAGCCAACGAGAAGGAACCCATCGGCCGTTGCCAGCGTGTACGCCTGCGCTCGCACTTGTTGACTCAGGATGCCGATGGCGCGGTACTGTGCCTCGTCGGGTCCAGCAGACGCTGAAAACATCCCTCCGCTCAGCAGGCGCAATCGTTCATCGGTAAGCCAACTTCCGGATTGTAGATGTAATCCGAGTAAATTCGAATGAAATTTCTCCCTGATCGAAATGAAGTGCGTCATCGCGGCGACGCCAACCTGGCCACCGAAGATTCGGATGAAGTGCATAAACCCTGAGAATGTGGCGGCGGTCGCGGCGCTGCTGAGGGCTCCCGCCTCGAGGCCTTCGAGAACGATTGAGCCTACCAAGCCGACGTATGTACTGCCAAAGCCGGCGGCAAGTAGAAGCTCCACGGCTTCGAAACTGTTTCCGGCCCACAGAGTATCCAGGTGGGCGCAGATCCAGCTGCCGATCGCCACTACTGTGAGGCCCAGGGCCAACGTCAGTCGAGAGGTGGTATAGAGAACCACGATTGCAACCAACCACACGACGGCGAACATCGGCAATGCAACCCAAGCGAGCGCGTGTCCGGTTTGGAGCGAGCGGTACTGTTGAACATTGCCCAAAAAACCTGGGATAACGATTATCGTGGCCAAGTGCACAAACTTAAACGCGAATATCGACAGCGCGAGGATGACGATGTTTCGGCTGTTGAGGAAGGATAGTTTAAGGGTGGGATTTGGCTGCAGCAGTCGCCTGACTGCTGCAGCCACCACCAGAAGAATTCCGCCGGCGAACATCGCCACGATGACTCCGGAGTTCAGCCAGTCGAGGCGCTCGCCCTGATCCAGCGCGCCGTACAAAAGCGCGAGGCCAACGCTGAAATATGCGAATCCACGCCAGCTCGGCTTCGAAGACGCAGGAGGCCGGCGCGGTATCCCACGATAGATGCACGCCATCATTACGGGCGTTACTAGCGCCGCGGTCCAGAAGATCCATTGCCAGGAGAGGTACTCGATATACCAGCCCTCCAGCAGCGATGCAATGTTGCTGACGAAAACGATGTCAGCCGCATATGCGGCAATTCCGAAGATGATCAGTCTCTTCGGAAGAACCGTTAGTACGAAGGTCATCGTGAGCGAGTAGAAAGTCCCCGAGGCGGCTCCCGCGATGACTACCATTGCCAACGTCGCCCAATAGCCTGGCGCAAAAGGCAGCAAAGTGGATGTAACGGCAAATATCGCCGCGGTCTGGAGCAGAATTCTGCGGGGGCCGAACAGAGCAGCCAGAAAAACCACGAAGACGCCGCTGAACATAGTCGCCATGTTCAACGCGGTTGGAATCCACGAGGCTTCGTCGAAGCCGAAGCCGGCGGCGCCGCGAAGGTCTGGCAGTCCTACGCTGACCAGTCGAGCGTTGAGCGTGGCGATCCCGGCTCCCAGAAAAACGCCCAAAATGCCCAGGTAAGGGTTCGTTGCCCTTTCGGAGCGGACTGGGGACGATGCCAGCGGCTTGGCAATAGCTTCGGTTGCGGTCACAGAGGATTCTCCGTCACTCGGCGGCGGCCTTTGTGCGCACGACTGCGATCACGGAAAGGCCGGGACGGAGCCGGTCGAGACCAGGCTGACGTGTATCGAGCACAATTTTTACGGGCATACGCTGCACGATTTTTGTGAAATTGCCAGTGGCGTTGTCCGGCGGCAACAGCGCGAACTGCGAGCCGCTGGCGGGAGCGACCTGGTCGACCTTACCCCGGAAGATCACGCCAGGAAGCGCATCCACGCGGATCTCGGCAGAATCGCCGGGCTGGAAATGGCGAACTTGTGTTTCTTTGAAATTTGCCTCAATCCAGGAATCACTTTGCACGAGCGAAATCACCTGAGTGCCCGGACTAACCAGTTGTCCGGGGCGCACTTTGCGTTCGCTGACGATTCCATCGGTTGGAGCGGTTATGCGCGTGTAATTCAGATTGGTTACCGCTAATGCGAGTGAGGCTCTTTTGGAATTCAAGTCGGCCCGCAGCAGGAGTTCTTGTGAATCCAGCACCGCGCGCTGGCGCTTTTGCGCTTCGAGCTCGGCTCTCGTGCTCGATAAATTGGCCTTCGCTCGCGCCAGATCCGCCTGGCGGCTGGCTAGCTGAGCAGATGCCGTGGCGACTTGATCCGCGCTGCTTGCGAGTTGCGCCCGAAAGCGCTGCTCGTTTGCTACTGCCTGCTCGAGTGTCTGCCGGGTCGTGGACTCGGTTGCGAACAGGGCCTCCTGCCGCCGCCGCTCCAGCAAGGTGCGCTCGACATCCGCGTTAGTGGCGTCGATTCCGCTTCGCGCATTTGCTATCGACGCCTTCGCCGCCTCAATGCCGGCCTCTGCTGCCGCGATGTCCGCTTCTGCCGCGCGAATGTTTTCTCCAGCCTGAACGATGCGGGCGTCCTGCAATTCCTTTTGCCGTTGATTATTAACAAGCGCATCCTGCCCCGACGTTACCCCGGCTTCGGCTTGTTGCACTTGTGCGCGGAAATCATCATCTCGCAGCTGGACCAGTAGCTGGCCGGATTTCACAGACTGATAGTCGGACACTTGGACCGTCGCAACCAGCCCGGCCACCTTCGTGCTCAGCGGTGTGAGATCTGCACGAACGTAGGCATCGTCGGTTTCTTGCGAGACCCGCTCGCTCGCCCAAGTGTTCCAGTTGCCGGCGATAAGAAATAGAACTCCAACCGCCATTAAAAGAATGGCTGTGGGGACCAGCAATTGCTTCAACCGGCTCATCCAGTTGGGTCGTTTCTCAACAGAATCTTTGTCGGGCATTTTCAGGGCTCCTCGATATGCCATTGGGTGTTCGGCCGGCTTTTGAATCCTTTTGAGCAAGCGTAGAAGGCATATCGGTGTCTCTGCTTCTTGTTGATCGCTGTGCGCGCCCTTTTGTTGGGGTCAGGCGGCGGACCTGCCGGCACGCTGCTCCTCTTCCGCCGCGCAATCTGCGCGGCGGATAAATCGAAAGTCGTTGATGGGAAAGAGCTGCGTCCTCCATGCACCGCTCCAGTTGCGCGGCAGAGCTCAACTTGCGGCGAGCTTCGTAGAAACTTTTTTGTCCAGCCCTTCGTCTTCCACCGACCTCGCCTGCAGCGCCATCCCCACCAATGATGCGATGAGGATTGCGATATAGAGCTGGCCGACCAGAGCTTCAGCGACAGTCAAAGCTCGCGCCGCGGGGGTCACGGGATGGACATCGCCGAAACCAACGGTAGTAAGGGTCGTGAAGCTGAAATAAATCAAGTGACTCGGCTGCCCTGGGAGGCTTTGCGCCACGCCGGGTTCGAAATGAATCGCGGACGGAGCCCTTTGAACGAGTAGTTGGTAGGCGAATGTCCACGTCAGGCCGATTAACAGATAGCCCGCGATTCCACCGATTACGCGATATCCATCGATCCGGCCCGGGCGCAAAGTGCGCTTCAACGTCATGCAGAACATGATCGAGAGACAGACCACTCTGAGTGCCGTGTCAAGAGCAGTGAAACTGTGCGATGGGCCAAGTTCGGACATCACACTCACCACAAGAGTAGCAATCGTCAAGCCAACAACGAGGTAAATCGCGGCCTGATGACGGATCGTTGCGAACGCGCCCAAGATGAGCATCAGGGCGAAGGCCAGGGACAACGCAAGCCGCCCCGCTTGCGAGAGGGTGACCACCGGCAGAACAATCGTGGTCAGCACCAGAAAGCCCAGAAAAAGGGGCATTCCCCGGTCCATGCCGAAGAAGATCGATAACGAACGCCGACCAGCCTGATTCACTCATTTGAGCAGAGCCTCACGCAGGCTCTTCTGTTGGCCAACAAAATCCACACTGAGATGCTCCTCAGAGGTGAACGCTTTAAACATTAAGGGAAAGCCGTTGAAAGAACCTCAGGTAGTCTATCTTGCCCGGCACGGTGAAACCGCGTGGTCACTCAGCGGACAACACACGGGACTTACCGATCTGCCTCTAACCAGGCGCGGCGAATGTAACGCTCACCGGTTGGGGGAGCGGCTCAAAGGACTGGAATTCGCCCGCGTGTTTACCAGTCCGTTACAACGCGCAAAACGGACTTGTGAGCTCGCCGGCTTTGAGTCACGGGCGGAAGTGGATTGCGACCTGGTCGAATGGAATTACGGCGAGTATGAGGGCCTCCGCACCGCGGACATTCACGCGAAGCGTCCGGATTGGAAAATGTTCCGCGATGGTTTCCCCGGCGGAGAATCGTTCGATCAAATAGCGGCGCGCGCGGACCGCGTCGTGAACCGGGTTCGATCTATTGACGGCTCGGTACTGCTATTCTCCAGCGGGCACTTCCTTCGAGTGGTGGCCTCGCGCTGGCTGGGGATGAAGCCGCAGGACGCCCGACATTTTCTACTGGGCACCGCGAGCCTCAGCACCCTGACATATGAACACAACCCGTCGCAACCGGCGATCGGCCTATGGAACGACACGCACCACGTAAGCACACAATGCCTGGAGGAATCCAAGTGAGCAATGAGAGCGTCATTGCACCTATGACATCAAGCCAAGATCCGGCGTCTCTGGATACATACGAGTACGGTCCGGTACATCTGTTTGGGACGCAGAACGGACTATTCGAACGCCACCTGCTTTACGACAACGTCATCGAGCGCACCGCCGCCGACTCTCGCGATCGCTTTGAGGCATTTGCCCGCGCGGTGAGGGACATCCTTTCTCAACGCTGGGTGTCGACCGAGAGCACCTATGATCGCTTAAACCCAAAGCGCATTTACTACCTCTCCATGGAATTTCTCATTGGCCGTTCACTGGCCAACAATGTTACGAATCTGTTGCTCGATCCGGCCATTCGAAAGGCGGTGGAGCACCATAGCCTCGACTGGGCCGCTTTGCTAGAGGAGGAGCCCGACGCCGCGCTCGGGAATGGCGGGCTGGGCCGGTTGGCAGCCTGCTTCCTCGACTCAATGGCCACGATGCAGCTTCCGGCCATAGGATACGGCCTTCGCTATCACTATGGATTGTTCAAGCAGTCTTTCAAGGATGGCTGGCAACGGGAACAGCCGGATAACTGGCTTCGCCGGCAGGATCCTTGGGAAGTGGCCCGGCCCCAGGAACAGGTCGAAGTCAAGCTGAACGTTTCGTTCGAATCGCGCGCCGGTGAACTACGAGTCATTACCGGCCGGCCGTCGAGCCTGATCGGCATTCCGTACGATCGGCCCATTGTGGGCCATGGCGGAAAAACGATCAATACGCTCCGTCTTTGGGAGGCGGCTGCCCCGGACTATTTCAATTTTCAGGCATTCAGTCACGGTGATTTCGTCGGCGCCGTGGCGGAGACTTTGGAAGCCGAGTCACTAACGCGAGTGTTGTATCCCGACGACTCCACGAGCATGGGTCAGGGGCTTCGGTTCATACAGGAATACTTCCTTGTGGCCTGTTCGCTCGCCGATATCGTGCGCCGTTTCCGGCGAAGTAACTCCGATTGGCAAGCTCTACCGAACCAGGTCGCCATCCAGCTCAACGACACGCACCCGAGTATGTCGGTGCCCGAGTTGATGCGCATTCTACTCGACGACGTGCATCTCGGTTGGGACGAAGCTTGGGACTTGACGCAAAGGACGTTGGCGTACACGAACCATACGCTCCTTCCCGAGGCGCTCGAGAAGTGGCCTCTGGACTGGTTCGAGACCTTCCTGCCCCGCCATATCGAAATCATCCTCGAGATTAACCGCCGCCTGCTCGATTCCGTCCGGACCCGCTTTCCGGGAGACGAGGGACGCGTTGAGCGTGTGAGCCTGGTGGAAGAGACGCCACAACGCAAGATCCGGATGGCAAACCTGGCGATCGTCGGCTCGCACAGCACGAACGGAGTCGCTGCCATCCATTCAGAACTGCTCCGTACTCTGACCGTGAAGGACCTTGCGGAGATGTTCCCCGATCGGTTCAACAATAAGACCAACGGGGTTACGCCGCGCCGCTGGCTGAACTTGTCGAACCCGGCGCTCTCGCGCGCGATTACAGAAGCCATCGGCGATAGTTGGGTCAAAGACCTCAGCCACTTGCGCAAACTAGAGCCTTTTGCCGCCGACGCAGCCTTTTCCGATTCGTTTCTCGAAGCGAAAAGGAGTTCCAAACGCCAGTTTGCCGATTGGCTGCGATCAACGTCTGGTGAAGTGGTCGATCCCGACAGCATTTTCGATTGCCAGATCAAGCGCATTCACGAGTACAAACGCCAACTGTTGAATGCGTTGCGCATCGTGGTGCTCTACAACCGGCTACGCGAGGATCCCGGACTCGATATGCATCCGCGGACGTTCTTCTTCGCCGGAAAGGCGGCGCCCGCATACCATCTCGCGAAGCTAATCATCAAGTTCATCAACAATCTCGCGGGCACCATCGATGGCGACCCCGCGATTCGTGATCGCATCAAGGTCCTGTTCCTGCCGGAATACGACGTCACGCTCGCGGAGCGGCTGATCCCTGCCAGTGATGTCTCCAACCAGATCTCTACCGCCGGCTTTGAAGCCAGCGGCACCAGCAACATGAAATTGATGATGAACGGCGCGCTCACCGTGGGAACGCGCGACGGCGCGACTATCGAGATGGCGGAAGAGGCCGGCGAAGACAATTTCTTCCTCTTCGGCCTCACTGCGGACCAGGTCGCGAACAGTCGCGGCTGGTACAACCCGCACTGGCACTACGAGAACGAACCGGAGACTCGTGCTGCGTTGGACCTGATCTTCTCCGACCACTTCAGCCCTAATGAGCCCGGTGCCTTCGAACCCTTGCGCGCCGCACTGCTGACGCACGGAGACTACTATATGCACCTCGCGGACCTGACCTCTTACATTCAGGCACAGGAGCGATTGGGTGAACTGTACCGCGAGCCGCGTGCCTGGGCGCGAAAAGCCATTCTGAACGTGTCCGGCTCCGGCAAGTTTTCGAGCGACCGCACCATCGCGGAATATGCATCTGACATCTGGGGGGTGAAGCCTTGCCCGGTGCACTGAAGACACACGTGGCCGCGCACATCTCGCCACTAGCCGGCAAGCCTGCGCCGCGAGAGATGTTGATCGACCCGGCCCGCCTCGATCGTGAGTACTTCGAGCGCCGGCCCGACCCGAGCCTTCCCGAGCAGATGGTCAAATTCGGAACCAGCGGGCACCGGGGTACATCGCTCCGAGGCAGCTTCAACGAAGCTCACATTTTCGCCATCACGCAGGCCATCTGCGACTACCGAGGGGCTCACGGCACGAATGGGCCGCTCTACATGGGCAAGGACACGCATGCGCTTTCCGCGCCGGCGCAGCGAACCGCGCTCGAGGTCCTGGCGGCCAACGAAGTGGAGACCATCATCCAGCGGAACGACGCCGTCACTCCAACGCCGGTCATCTCGCGCGCCATCCTGGTCTACAATCGCGGCCGCAAGGATCACTTCGCCGATGGCATCGTGATCACCCCTTCGCACAATCCACCGCAAGACGGCGGCTTCAAGTACAACCCGGCGAACGGCGGTCCCGCTGACACCCACACGACGAAATGGATCGAGGACCGGGCGAACGAACTGCTCCGCAACGGAAACGCCGGCGTGAGACGAATCCCCTTCGCGTCCGCTTTGAGCGCCGGGACCACTCACCAGCAAGACTTCGTTCTCCCCTACGTCGACGACCTCAGGAATGTGGTCGACATAGACGCCATCCGCGCCGCCGGCCTCAAACTCGGCGTCGACCCCTTGGGCGGCGCCGCCCGGCCCTACTGGGAGCCCATCAACTCCATTTACAAACTGGATATCCATATTGTGAATCCGGTGATCGACCCGACGTTCTCATTCATGACCGTAGATCACGACGGCCAGATTCGTATGGATTGCTCCAGCCCTTATGCAATGGCCCGTCTCGTGGGACTGAGAGATCAGTATCAGGTTGCCTTCGCCAACGATCCGGACTCGGACCGCCACGGGATCGTCACGCCGTCCGCCGGTTTGATGAATCCCAATCATTACCTGGCAGTCGCTATCCAATACCTGCTCGCGAATCGCCCGTTGTGGCGCGCGGATGCCTCAGTAGGGAAGACCGTGGTCAGCAGCAGCATCATAGACAAAGTCGTGCGGAAGCTCGGCCGCCGGCTCATCGAGGTTCCAGTCGGATTCAAGTGGTTCGTCGAGGGCCTCTTGGATGGATCGTGCGGCTTCGGCGGCGAAGAAAGCGCCGGCGCGAGCTTTCTTCGTTTCGATGGCACAGTTTGGGCCACCGACAAAGATGGGCCCATCATGGACCTCCTCGCCGCGGAAATCACGGCGCGGACTGGCAAGGATCCCGGCGAGCACTACCGCCAGTTGACCGCCGAGTTCGGAACGCCGTACTACACTCGCATCGACGCGCCGGCAACGGGCCAGCAGAAAGCGAGGTTGCAAAAGTTCTCTCCGGAAAGCATCAAGGAATCGCGCCTCGCCGGTGAGCCGATTATGGCGAAGCTGACCAGTGCCCCCGGAAACAACGCGCCGATCGGCGGTTTGAAAGTAGTCACAGCCAGCGGATGGTTCGCCGCGCGGCCTTCCGGCACGGAAGATATCTACAAAATCTATGCCGAGAGTTTTCAGGGCGAAGCGCATTTGAATTCGATCGTCAGCGAAGCACAGGAGCTTGTGGACCGCGCGCTGGAGTCTGCGGCATGAGCGTTTTTCCGCAGGGCTATCGCGGCGCAGGTCTGCTCCTGCACGTGACCTCGCTTCCCTCCCCGTACGGTATCGGCGATGTCGGACCGGGAGCGTTGGCGTGGGTCGATCGCCTCCGGGATGCCGGACAGAGCTGGTGGCAAGCCTTGCCGCTCGGTCCCACTGGTTACGGAAACTCGCCTTATCAGCCCTTGTCTTCCTTCGCTGGCAATGAGCTTCTCGTCAGCCCTGATTGGCTGGTCGAGGACGGCTTATTGCGCCGCGAGGACTGCGAAGCCAACTTCGCGCCGCACCAGATCGACTACGAGGCAGTGATCCCCTACAAGCGGCGTCTGCTGAAAACGGCCTGGGCAAACTTTGCCGCGGAGGCGCGCGTCGATCTGCGTGCCGACTACGAGCGATTTTGCAACGATCAGTCACACTGGCTGGAGGACTACGCGCTCTTCCGCGCCTTGAAAGCCAAATTCAACGGCGCATACTTTCTTAATTGGCCGCGCGAACTCGTGGAGCGGGTTCCCTCGAAGCTCGCGGAGTCCCGCGCGGAGCTCGCAGACACCATTGAGCTGGTGTGCTTCGCCCAGTGGATCATCTTCCGCCAGGGTGAGCGCCTGAAATCGTACGCGCATGCCAACGGCGTGCGCGTTATCGGGGATCTGCCTTTTTTCGTTTCGCCCGATTCCAGCGATGTGTGGGCGAACCCCGAACTCTTCCTTTTGACCGATGAGCGCAGGCCGCGATTCGTCGCGGGCGTCCCGCCCGATTACTTCAGCGCGGACGGACAATTATGGGGCAACCCGGTTTACGATTGGGATGCGCTTCGACGCACCGCTTATCGCTGGTGCATCGATCGGCTGCGCGCGATCTTGTCTCACGTCGATGTCGTCCGGTTGGATCACTTCCGCGCCTTCGCCGCTGCCTGGCACGTGCCGATGGGTGCGACTACCGCGCGTCTGGGGCAATGGGTGCCCGGCCCGGGCTCCGATTTCTTTCAGGCGGCGCAGAGTGAGTTGGACCACCTGCCGCTGATCGCGGAAGATCTCGGATTGATCACACCAGACGTGATTCAATTGCGTGACTCTCAGAATCTGCCCGGCATGCGCGTCCTTCAGTTCGCGTTTGACGGCAATCCGCAAAATCCGCATCTGCCGCAGAACTACGTCCCCAACACTGTGGCCTACACAGCCACCCATGACAACAATACGACGCGAGGTTGGTTCGACGCGCTGCCCGAACAGCAGAAACAAGCGCTCTCCGCGTACGTGCGGCAAGTAGCCGGCGAAAGCCGCGAGGCCGCTCCCGAACTTCTGCGATTGGCATGGTCGTCATCAGCCGCCCTGGCCATCGCGCCGTTGCAGGATCTGCTCAATTTGGGAGGCAGCGCGCGCATGAACACACCCGGTCAAGCCGCAAACAACTGGGGATGGCGAATCACGGACGATGTGCTTTCGCCGGGTGCCTTCGACTGGCTGCGGGACTTGACGACAGAAACCGAGCGGTCTCCGGGCGATTTAGCTCGAGCGGAATCCGCCGCACTCAAAGAAATAGAGGTGACAAGATGAAAGCGACGAAGTTACTCCACAACCTGGGCCAAAGCATCTGGCTCGACAATATTACGCGCGACCTGCTGAACTCCGGCACGTTGAAGCGCTACATCGACGAACTTTCGGTAACGGGGCTGACCTCGAATCCGACCATCTTCGACCACGCCATCAAGAGCAGCGGCGCGTACGACACTGCGATCGCCGCGCAACTGCAAAGCGGGAAATCTGGAGAGGAACTCTTTTTTGAGCTGGCGTTGGATGACCTCACACGCGCCGCCGACCAATTCCGGCCGATCTACGAGAAGACCAACGGAGTGGACGGTTGGGTGTCGCTGGAGGTATCCCCTATGCTGGCCCACGATTCCGCCAGCACATTGCGGGAGGCGAGGGATCTGTATGCCCGGGCCGGGCGCCCGAACTTGTTCATCAAGATCCCCGGCACGAAGGAAGGCGTGCCCGCCATCGAAGAGGCCATCTTTGCCGGCATTCCGGTCAACGTGACACTCTTGTTCTCGCGGGAGCAGTACCAGGCGGCCGCCGAAGCTTTCCTCCGGGGCGTCGAACGGCGAATCGCTGCCGGCCTCAATCCCAATGTCGGCTCGGTCGCATCGGTCTTCGTGAGCCGCTGGGACTCAGCGGTCGCGTCCGAGGTACCAGAGCCTCTCCGCAACCGGCTCGGCATCGCCGTGGCTATCCGTACTTATCAGGCCTACCGGAGCTTGCTCGACTCCCCTCGCTGGCAACGAGTCTACAACGCTGGGGCGCGGCCGCAGCGACTGCTCTGGGCCAGCACAGGAACCAAGGACCCCAAGGCGTCGGACATTCTCTATGTGAAAACTCTCGCCGCTCCCTTCACCGTAAACACGATGCCGGAAGCCACTCTGAAGGCACTTGCGGAACACACCGAACTCGGGTCCATCCTGCCCGCGGACGGCGGGGACTGCGAGGAAGTACTCGCGCAATTCGCCCAGGCCGGAATCGATATTGACGCATTGGCGACTCAGCTTCAGGATGAAGGCGCCAAATCGTTCGTCAAGTCGTGGGACGAGCTCATGGAAGTGATCGGCTCCAAGAGTGCCGCGATCCAGAGAACTGCTCAAGTAGCGTAGAGACCGACGGAGGCCGCAAGCCGTTCGTTCGCTTCATCTATGCCCGTAATCCGTGAAGACGTAGTCTCTCGTCTTCACGCTGGTGTGGCAGGCGAACCCGCACTTGGCGTCGTTCCCCTGCGGCGGCTTGCCGGCCAAGGTGCCGGGCGTGAACGCATCGGATCCGGCGTCATAGTCGAACACGGCGTATCCCCACCCGCCGCTGTCCGTGAACCTCTTGCTGTCCTTCACCATGAAGTCGACGTCGTGCTGGGTACCTGGCACCGTCGCTGCGGGGAACGTCTCCATCTTTTTCGGGTTCCAATGGATCTTCGCCATCTTGGCGCCGTCGGGGAAAGGCTTGCCGTTGGCGGGAATGCCGGCCAAGTAGGCCTCGATCATCACAGGATTAGCGAGGATCGCAGCAATAGGTTTCCATCCTGACTGATGGAGACAACCTGCCAGGCCTCGTATCCTCTGAACTCAGAGAATGAGAGCCCATTCGGCACTCTCACGGTGTACTTATCCTGGGCAGCCATGGCCAGCGCCACCAGAATAGAGAGAACTACTCCGACAAATACGATCACCTCGATACTTTTGCGTTTCATGTTTAGTCTCCTTTGCTGGAGGGCCGGGAAATGTTCAAGCCGCGACCGTCGCAGCGGCTGTGAAGAACGCCAGCAGGTCGGCGTTAATCGTGTCCGCTTCCGTGGTGGGCATGCCGTGCGGAAAGTTCTTGTAGCTTATCAAAGTCCCGTTCTTCAATAACTTAGCGGACCGCGAACCGGCGGCGGCATAAGGCACGATCTGATCGTCCTCGCTATGCATGACCAAGACCGGGACTTTGATCTTCTTGAGATCTTCCGTAAAATCCGTTTGGGAAAAGGCGACGATACCGTCGTAATGCGCTTTGGCGGCGCCCATCATACCCTGGCGCCACCAATTTTGAATCACAGCCTCTGAAGCTTTCGCGCCTGGCCGGTTGTATCCGTAGAAAGGCCCCGCCGCTACATCGCGATAGAATTCCGAACGATTCGCGGCAAGCTGCGCCTGGAGACCATCGAACACCTCCTTGGAAAGGCCGAGCGGATTGGCCGCCGACTTCACCATGAGAGGGGGCACCGCGCTGATCAGCGCTGCCTTACTTACCCGGCTTTCGCCATGCCGTGCCAGATAGTGCGCCACCTCGCCGCCCCCGGTGGAATGACCAACATGGATGGCATTTTTCAGGCCGAGATGCGCCGTAAGAGCCGCCAGGTCATCGGCATAATGGTCCATATCGTGGCCGTCGGAGGTTTGAGTCGAGCGGCCGTGCCCACGGCGATCATGGGCGATCACGCGATAGCCGTGATGCAGGAAGAACAACATCTGGTTATCCCAGTCGTCCGCGCTGAGCGGCCAACCATGGCTGAAAACTACAGGCTGTCCTTTACCCCAGTCCTTGTAGTAAATTTCTATACCGTCTTTCGTCGTGATAGTGGGCATGAAAGTCTTCTCCTGAGTGACGTTTGTTGAAACAGCACCGTAGCGACTGACCGTTGCCGCAGAATGTTCCGGGCTATTGATTGCCCAGTGGTCTTGTACTACGTCCGTTTCGTTGTGTGATTAACCGGGCGCAGCCAATCTCTGACCGATAGCGTATGGCATCGCGGAAAGAAATGCGTCACGAGATGGAGTATTCCTTTACTACCGCGAAGGGCTACGCAAAAAATACCCCATCTTGGGTAGGCCGGACCGCCTGGCAAGACCGTGGTCTCTGCGCCGCTTGGCCAGCCTATTCCTACCGCGCGCTCTTCCCCAACAGAATGACCCGGCTGCGCGCTCTTTTCAATTGAGGAGCAAAATAAGAATGCAAGCAACGGAAGAGCGGGCCGAGACGGGTTCGATCGTAAGAAGTCCCGCGTGGAAGGCCCTCGAATCGCACTACAAGAAGTTTCGTAAGCTGCATCTGCGCAAGTTGTTCGCCGACGATCCCACCCGCGGCGAACGGCTCACCGCCTCGGCCGTAGGGATCGAACTGGATTATTCCAAGAATCGCATCACCGATGAAACGCTCGAGCTTCTGTTCCAGCTCGCGAACGACGCGGGACTGCGGGAACGCATCGACGCCATGTTTTCCGGCAGCAAAATCAACATCACCGAGAACCGCGCTGTCCTTCACACCGCGTTGCGCGCTCCTGCTAGTGCATCCATCGTCGTCGACGGGCAGAACGTCGTGCCGCAAGTCCACGCCGTTCTTCGGCGCATGGCCGAATTTTGCGACAAGGTACGGAGCGGCGCATGGAAGGGCCATACCGGTAAGCACATCCGCAACGTGGTCAATATCGGGATCGGCGGCTCCGATCTTGGTCCCGTCATGGCATACGAAGCGCTCCGGCACTACAGCCAGCGCGACATGACGTTCCGCTTCGTCTCCAACGTCGATGGCACCGACCTCGCCGAGGCCGTTCGTGACCTGGACCCCGCGGAGACACTGTTTATCGTCTCGTCCAAGACATTCACGACGCTCGAAACGATGACCAATGCGCAATCCGCTCGCGCCTGGTCGCTGGCGGGATTGGGAGGCGATGAAAAGTCCGTGGCGAAGCATTTTGTGGCCGTGTCGACGAATGCGAAGGAAGTGGCCAAGTTTGGCATCGACACCGTCAACATGTTCGAGTTCTGGGACTGGGTCGGCGGGCGCTACTCGATGGATTCGGCGATCGGCCTCTCGACGATGCTGGCGATCGGACCCGAGAATTTCCGCGCCATGCTCGACGGCTTCCATCAGATGGACGAGCATTTCCGCACGGCGCCCTTCGAAAAGAATCTTCCGGTGATCATGGGCCTGCTGTCCCTCTGGTATAACGACTTCTTCGGCGCCCAGACGGTCGCGGTCCTCCCATACGACCAATACCTCAAGCGCTTCCCGGCCTATCTGCAGCAGTTGACGATGGAGAGCAACGGCAAGCACGTCACGCTCGATGGCGCTGAGATCAAGTCCGACACCGGCCCCATCTACTGGGGAGAGCCGGGGACCAATGGCCAGCACTCGTTCTATCAACTGATCCATCAGGGGACGCGGCTCATCCCTTGCGACTTCATCGCCTTCGCTCAGCCGCTCAATCCCGCGGGACAGCATCACGACATGCTGATGGCGAACGTATTCGCTCAAACGGAAGCCCTGGCGTTCGGCAAGACACCAGAACAGGTGAAGGCCGAGGGCACGCCCGGCTGGCTCGTGCCGCACCGCGTGTTCGAAGGCAACCGTCCCTCCAATACCATTCTCGCCGCGCGGTTGACGCCCGAGACGTTAGGCAAATTGGTGGCACTCTACGAGCACAGCGTGTTCACCCAGGGTGTGATCTGGAACATCGACCCCTTCGATCAGTGGGGCGTCGAACTCGGCAAGGTCCTCGCCAAGCGAATTATCCCCGAACTCGAGAGCAAGGACGAGCCAAGGCTCACGCACGACAGCTCGACGAACCACCTGATTCGCCGCTACCGGCAGCTCAAGGAGAACGCATGAGGTCCCCTGGTTTCGACAAGTCGCTTTATATCCTGCCCTTCGACCACCGCGGCTCGTTCCAGACGAAGATGTTCGGGTGGAAGGGGACGCTGACGGCTGAACAGACGGCCGAAATCGCCGCAGCCAAGCAGGTGATCTACGACGGCTTCAGGGCCGCGGTCCAGGACGGCGTGCCGGAGCAGAAGGCCGGTATCCTGACCGACGAGCAGTTCGGCTCCGCCATCCTCCGCGACGCGGCGGCACACCACTACACCACCGCCTGCTGCGTCGAGAAGAGCGGGCAGGATGAATTCGATTTCGAGTACGGTGAGGATTTCGCTCGCCATATCGAGGCCTTCCGGCCAACGTTCAGCAAGGTGCTCGTGCGGTACAACGCCGAAGGCGACCGGGTGCTGAATGCAAGGCAGGCGGAACGTTTGAAGCGCCTTTCCGGCTACCTGCATAACGGCAGCGGCAGCCTGTTCATGTTCGAGTTGCTGGTACCCGCCGAGAAGTCGCAGCTCGAGCGGCTAGACGGCGACAAGAAGGCCTACGACCTTCAACTACGCCCGCAACTCATGGTGCGGGCGATCGAGGAGCTTCAGGGCGCCGGCGTCGAACCGGACGTCTGGAAAATCGAGGGTCTCGACCGATGCGAGGATTGCGAAAAGGTTGTCGCCGCCGCCAGGCGGGGCGGACGCGACCGCGTCGGCTGCATCATCCTGGGCCGCGGCGAAGACGA
>Ga0075030_100000765_pt1 | contig 28514 bp, 20 predicted proteins | sample LitLauG_LLR_2012_FD_71393 | JGI IMG/M metagenome (GOLD analysis project Ga0075030, IMG submission 71393) | Freshwater sediment microbial communities from Pennsylvania, USA - Little Laurel Run_MetaG_LLR_2012 | ecosystem: Environmental > Aquatic > Freshwater > Creek > Sediment | place: USA...
GTGGCCGAGAGCGGCAAGATCGTGCCGCGCCGCCTGACCGGCGTGTGCGCACCACACCAGCATCGGCTGTCTTCGGCCATCAAGCAGGCGCGCAATATTGCCCTGCTGCCGTTTGCCGGTCGGGCATCGTAGAAAAACAGCTGTCAGCTATCAGCCGCCAGCTCTCAGCGAGTTCGCGCTGGATCTGGCTTGAGCCGACAGCTGAGGGCCGATAGCGGAAAGCTCAATAGAATCGGAGTCATCTCATGGAAGTCATTCTGAAAGAAGACATAGCGAAGTTGGGGGCCCGGGGCGACGTGGTGAAGGTCGCGGAAGGGTACGGTCGGAACTTCCTTTTGCCGCGCAAGCTGGCCATTGAGGCCAACGAGGGCAACAAGGCGGTCATCGCACAAATGAAGACGGCCTCGGTGCGCCGCTCGGCCAAGGAGAAAGCGCAGGCGGAGGAGCTGGCCAAGCAGTTTGATGGCGTTTCGGTTGGGTTCCAGCGCCGGTCGGGGGAGCACGATCAGCTGTTTGGATCGGTCACTTCCGGCGACATCGCCGACGGCCTGACCAAGAAGGGCTTCAACATCGATCGCCGCAAAATTCAGCTGCACGAGTCCCTGAAGACGTTGGGCGAGTTCACCGTCCCGGTGAAGCTGCACAAGGACGTGACCGCGCATTTGAAGGTAGTCATCGAGAAGGAAGCGGTCGCGGAGTAAGTCGCGACCCTGTCAACGCGGCGTGATTGCAGAGAAGCGGGACGCAGGAGGCTGCGTCCCGGATCATCCGGGTTGCCCCGCAAATAGGGCACTTGTCGTGCCAAACTCTACATCCGGACTTGGGGCAACTGTTCTGTTTCCCCCTAAATCTCTGTCCCAGAATCACCTAGGTCCCCACAAAAATCCCCGTACCGCTATAATTTCTGCTCACGGTTCCGCCGATTCCCCGTCTATTCCTGTGCAAGCCCGGATATGGCATAGATACCGGGCACGTAGAGGACACGGACAGAAATGCCGGCCGATGCATGGGCAGTAGCACTTGCGATTGGCGAACGGGCCCACTCGAATACTAAGAGTGAGAGAACAGAGCGAGTCAGCGGTTCCATCGTTAGAGAGACGCAGGACCCCGCGCGGGGCCGCATGGCTGGGCAAGAACGCCGCATAGACGATACGATGCTGATCCGCGAGGCGCAGCGTGGGAACGCCGCCGCCTTCGAGGAACTGGTGCGCCACTATGACCAGGCGGTGCTGCGGCTGGCGCTGCATCTGACCGGCACTGAGCACGACGCCCAGGACGTCTACCAGGATGCCTTTCTCAAGGCCTACAAGAACATTGGCAGTTTCCGGTTCGAGTGCTCTTTCTACACCTGGATTTACCGGATCGTGACCAACCTGTGCCTCGATCATCTGCGCAAGAGGACGGTGCGCAAGGAAGATGCGCCGGTCGCGAAGGATTCCGATGGCGGCGAGTATGACCTGCTCGATCAGGTGGCGGATGGGCGGGCGGGAGCGAATCCGGAGCGGGACCTGATGCGGCGGCAGTTGGGTTCACGGATTGCCGGGGCCCTCGAGAAGCTTACCCCGCGCGAGCGCATGGTGTTCGAGTTGAAGCATTACCACGGGTTGAAGCTGCGCACCGTGGGGGAAATTTTGCATACCACGGAAGAGACCGCCAAGAACACGTTGTTTCGCGCCACGCAGAAGTTGCGCGGGGCGCTGGCGGATATGCGATGAGAAGCAATGATTATGTAGGGACAGCCGCCTCGGCTGTCCGGATTTGGTGAAGGTGGAACTATGAAGTGTGAATGGGTAAGAGAAAATATCGTGCTTCAGGTTTATGGCGAACTGGCTGATGATGCCCGCCACGAACTGGAGCAACACGTGGCCCGCTGCGCCGACTGCGCAGCCGAACTGAAAGCCGAGCAGGAATTTCACGGGCTGCTCTCGCAGGATCGGGCGGCCGAGGCGTCGCCGAATCTGCTGGCGGCTTCGCGCATGCGCCTGCAGGAAGCCCTGGAGACGACCAAGCAAGGCACCGTCTGGAGCCGGCTGGCTTTCGATCCGGGCAACTGGCTGCGCCAGGTGCGCTTCTCACCCGCGCTGGCCTCGGCGATTCTGATCTTCGGGTTTGCGGGCGGAGTTGGGACCGCGTACCGGGTAATTCCACGAGGCGCGCAGGGCGCAGGGGTGGTTACCCCGCCGACCGTGACCGACGCTTCCATCGCCGGCATCAGTTCCATCACACAAGAGCCAGGCACCAATCAGATCAGCATCAAGTACAACACGGTTTTGCCGCAGGAAGCTTCCGGACCCCTCAACGATCAAAAAATCCAGCAGCTTCTCTTGTACGCGGCGCGTAACAACTACAACTCGGGCGTGCGCATGGATTCGGTAGGATTGCTGACGCAGAATCCGACGGATACGCACTTCCGCGACGCTTTGATTTACGCGCTGCAGTACGACACGAATCCTGGAGTGCGGTTCAAGGCGCTCGATGGCCTGGGACCCTACGTGAAGAACGACACCAGCGTGCGCGACAGCGTGCTGCAGGCGCTGGTGAACGATGCGAATCCCGGGGTACGCACCGAGGCGTTGCGCCTGTTGGAACCGGTGAAGGCGGACGGCAGCGTGCGCGGAGTGCTGATGACGCTGGCCGCGAAGGATTCCAGCCAGTATATCCGGTCACAAGCGCGCACGATGCTGGCGCAGTTGCCTGAGATCGATTAGGTATTTTGTGATTACAGGTATGCCGGGAGGCATGCCCTGACAGGAAGCGAGTTATTCGAGAATCGAGGTGGATAATTTGAAAAGAGCGCTACAAATCGTTGGGCTGGCCGGTTCGCTGGCCCTGCTTGCGCCGCTGGCTGCGGCGCAGGAAACCCATGTCTCCCGCGAAGGCGGGGCTTGGAGCCAGGCGATCTCCGGGTCGCTGGCTGCGGTCAGAAATTTGAGAGTCAAGGTTGATATGGGCTCGGTCATTGTGCGAGGCGGGCAACAGCAGGGCATCAATTATGTGGTTCATACTCGCGCCTACACATCTTCGGAACAAGATGCTCGCCGGCAATTCGAGTCCTACAAAGTAACAGCCTATGTGAAAGGCGACACCGCCTGGATCGTGGGAGATTGGCAGGGAGGGAGGCATCCGCGGCGCTTTTCGGGCGACTTCTCGGTGGAAGTGCCCCGGGAGATGGCGATGGTGAAAGTCGAGACCGAGGGTGGAAGCGTGGATGCGTCGGGAGTTTCCGGCAAAGTGGAAGCGGAAAGCGGCGGCGGCAGCATCCGTCTCGACGACATTGGGAGCGGTGCGAGCGCGGAAACCGGCGGCGGCTCGATCGATGTGGGCACCGTCAGCGGTGACATCGGACTGCACACGGGCGGCGGCTCGATTCAAGTTCATCAGGCGAACGGCAAAGTAGTCGCGGAGACGGGCGGCGGGAGCGTCGAGATTCAGTCCGGCGGAGAGGGCGCCATCATTGAAACCGGCGGTGGCAGCATCAACGTTCGCCACTGCAACGGAAAAGTGAAGGCGTCTACCGGCGGCGGCAGCGTTGATCTGGGCGATATCGGTGGTCCGGTCGAGATTGATACGGGCGGCGGAACCATCCGCCTGTCGTCGGCCAAAGGACACGTTCACGCCGAAACTGGCGGTGGTGGCATCGAGCTTTACGGAGTTCCGTCGGCCAAGGCTGAAACCGGCGCCGGCGGCATCACGGTGAAACTCGTTAACAACGGCGGCGAGCGCCGGGATTCCGACCTGGAAACCTCGGCGGGCGACATCACGGTTTACATCGCTCCCGATGTGGCAATCAACGTCTGGGCCAGTGTGGACATCGCTAACGGGCACCGCATCACCACGGAATTTCCGGATATTCACGTCCGCAGCGAGGGCGATTGGGGATCCAAGACGTTCTCGGCGGAGGGCAAGTTGAATGGCGGCGGGCCGACGTTGAAAGTACACACGGCGACGGGCGATATCTGCTTCCGGCGCGCCAGCCGCTAGGAACGGGGTTTCGGCAATTCAATCGAGGCTTGAACCGGTCAGTGTGAGGAAATGCCCATGAGAAAACACATTCTGAGCAGCATCGCTCTGTTGCCATTCGTTTTGGGCTGTTCGTACGCGGCACAGTCATGGTCGGTCGATCCCCCCTCGCAGCCCTGGATGTTCTCGAGTGAAGACAGCGGCACCAGTTCCTATCTTGGCGTCGACGTCGCGGATGTCACCACCGAGCGTCTGAGCGCCTTGAAGCTGAAGGAAGAAAAGGGCGCCGAGATTACCATGGTCGATCAGGACGCCCCCGCGGGCAAGGCTGGACTGAAGGAGCACGACGTCATTCTGTCGATGAACGGCACGGGCGTGGAGAGTGCGGCGCAGTTGCGGCGAATGATCCACGAGATTCCGGCCGGCCGTGTGGTCACGCTGGGTGTGAGCCGCGATGGACAGGCCATGTCGATCAAGGTGCAACTGGGCGATCGGCACAACGAGTTTGCGCTGGTGGGTCCTAAAGTGAAAGATTTTCACATCGAAATTCCACCCATTTCCGTCATGCCCGAAATCGATATTCCGTCGATCAACATGGTGGTGGTGACGTCGTCGGCACGCAGCGGATTGACCGTCGAAAACATCACGCCGCAACTGGGTGAATTCTTCGGCGTGAAGAATGGGAACGGAGTTCTGGTGCGGAACGTGGAGAAGGGCAGCCGCGCCGAGAAGGCAGGATTTCGCGCCGGAGATCTGATCGTCAAGGTCAATGACCAGGCGGTCCACGACACCAGTGACTTTACCCATGCGGTCCGGTCCAGGAACGGCAATACGGTCAGTGTCGGGGTTATTCGCGACCGGAAAGAGCAGAACCTGAATCTGACTCTGCCGGAGCACAAGGATTCCAGCGGCCTTATGGAAGAAGAAAGCATAGACAGCGGACCGCTGTTCAATGCCGAGTCTGCGCTAAAGATCAGCGAATTGCGGGATGAGCTTGCCAAGCTGCGTCCGCAGGTGGAGCTTGCAACTCGCGAGGCGACAGAAAACGCGCGCAAGGCCGCCGACCAGGTCCGCAAAGCGTTCTGCGACGAAAAAAAGCAGTTTCGCCAACAAACGGAGAAGCAGCGGCAGGAATTCCGCAGACAGCAGGAACAGTTGAGGAACCAACTGGAGCGCATGCGCCAGGAATGGCGCAAGAACCGGCTGGATATTTAGCGCGCCATCAGAGGTTCGCGGCGTGTCCGCCGCAGGCGGTGGGGCTCAGGCTGGTAGAGGTGAACGCGATTGCGGCCAGCCTGCTTCGCCGCATAAAGACCCATGTCGGCGGCATGAACGAGTTCATCGCGGGTCGCGCCGTGATCTGGAAATGCGGCCACACCCGCGCTGATGGTGACCGTCCGCGGTACTCCCGGGAAATGCCAGCCTTCGACCAGCCGTCGTAGCTTATCGGCAACCCCCAGCGCATGCTGCGCATTGGTATTGGCGAGAAGAATCGCGAACTCTTCTCCCCCGTAGCGGCATACCACGTCAATCTTGCGCAGCTGCTGGTGAAACAGCGATGACACCTGCCGCAAGACCTCATCCCCCAGCAGATGTCCGAACTCATCGTTCAGCCGCTTGAACTGGTCGATGTCCACCATGATCAGGGCCATCCCGGTGCCGCCGCGGCGAGCCCGTTCCATTTCCTCCAGCATGCGCAACTCGAAGAAGCGCCGGTTGAAGATGCCGGTCAACCCATCCAGATACGACAGTTGACGGATACGCTCGACGTAGTGGGCGCTCTGAATGGAACTGGCGCAGATGTCAGCGACCGCCTCGAGGGAGCCTTGTTCCCATCCGCGAAAGGCGTTGCGCTGGGAACTGTGCAGTGTGAGGATGCCCAGGGTTTGTCCAAACGAGATCAGCGGGATGCTCATGCGCGAAACCGCCTCGGTGAACATGCGGAAGGCTTCCGTTTCAGACGTCAAATCTTTCTCGATCCAGGTGCTGCCAGCGGCCAGAATTCGCGACCAAGGCTGGGAGTTGACGGGAAGACGGCCTCCGGAAGGCAGGCATGGGGTCAGCGTCCCGGCATGCGCGCGCACCACCAGTTCGCCCTCTTCCCGCAGGCATAGGGTCACGTGGGGCACTTGAAAGGCCCGCTGGATGACCGAGCAGACGCGCTCCAGCAGCCCTTCCAGGTCCATGACGGCCGTGGTCTGCTGGGCGATCGTGTTGATCGCTTCCAGTTGCCGGAAGCGCTGCCGCTCCAACGCATAAAGTTGCGCGTTCTGCAGCGCGATGGATGCCTGCGTGGAGAATAAGGTCAGCAGGTCGATGGTCTCCCGGTCGAAATGGTGGGGTTGATCGCTTTGACAATCGAGCACGCCAACCACTTCGTCGCGCAGCATCAGGGGAATCGCCAATTCGGAGCGCGTGGACTTTGCGGCACATATGTAGCGCGAGTCCTGGCTGACGTCGGGAACGTAGACCGGCTGCTTGCGCTCGACGGCTGCTCCGGTGATGCCCTGGTGCCAGCCCAGGCGAATCGTGTCGCAGCCCGGATCCCACCCGATCTGCGAGCGGACACACAGCTGCTGTTCCTCCTTGTCGAGCAGGAGGATCGCCGCATTCTGCATTTGGAAATAGTCTCGCGCGATGCCCAGGATCCTCTGCAGCACCTCGTCTAAGTCAAAGGTGGAGAGGACCGCCTGGCCCGCATCGTACAGGACCGCGATCTTTTGCATGCAAAGGGATTTTACGTTCGGCAAAGACAAGTACCGAGGTGCCCAAAGTAACCCCGGTCCTGTGGGATCGAGGATCCCTGTACCGAACCAGGGGATGAGACTTGAGCCCGGGATCCCTGGCGAACTTGCTACGCGCGCTGTGCCCGGGTGCGACCGGGCGAGATTTTCGCCTGCTTCGCCGACCAGTGACCCAGGCGGAAGGTCTTTTCGTACCCAGTCGACTTATTTGAGATTTCCACAGCCAGATTTCCGCTGCTGTCGCAGGTATAAGTCTCCTCAATTTCGAGAGTGGTCGTCTCCGGCGCCCGAATGACCGGCACCGAGGCGAGGTCGGCGAGACTCTGCAGGTCCGGATCAAAGGGAAAGCGGATGTCATCCCAGTGGGTGATCTCGCCGACGGGTCGGCCGTCTCCCGCCAGGGCCGCGCATTCCAGGTAGCGGAAATGGCCCACGTTGTGCGCAGGGCGGTAGGAACGTACGCTGCGCAGAGGTGGTTGCTTCGGGCTGGGCAAGACCGTGCCGCGAGGAAAAACCAGATCGAACGTAACGCTGCGGCCTGCGTCGGTCTCACGCCAGAGCCCGAAATTGCGCATGAACTGGTCGCGAAGGACGAAGCCGGATCGGGAGTCTGCCCGGATGGCCAGTCCGATCGCGGTTGCCGACCGCATGTAGGCTGAACGCCGCACACGCCTGCCAAACTCCTCGCGCAAGATGCGGGCCACCGGCGGCAATTCCGAACCGCCGCCGGTGACGTATAGGGTATCGATTGGCCGCTCGGGATGCTCCGAAAGGAGCTGGTTGACCACGTCGCGGGTGGATTCGATCAGAGGCCTGCATTCTTCGTAAAACGCGTTAGCGGCGAAGGACACTTCGTGCCAATCGGGGCGGACGCGTTCGAGATCGATGTTCACTTTGCGCGTATTCGGAGTGAGCGCTTCCTTCTTCTCGCGGCATTCCTCGAGGAGTGTGAACCACTCGGTCGAAGACAAGCTGTCCCGCTCGCGGGCAGAGATTCCAGAAGCGTTGAGCGCGAGTTCCGCCAGAATCTCATCAAAGTCGTCGCCGCCCAGGGTCGGGATGCCGTCGGAGGCAACGATGGAGTTGGCATCGTCCTCCATCTGGATGAGCGATGCATCAAACGTACCGCCGCCCAGGTCGTACACCATAAGCCAGCCGTCAGAACCTTTTTTGCGATCGGCGCGCTCGCGGTGGGCAAACTCAACCGCGGCCGCCGATGGCTCGTTCAGCAAGCCCAGAACCACGAATCCTGCGTCGCGGGCGGCTTCGGTAGTGAGAAAGCGCTGGTTGCTGTTGGCGTTGGCCGGCACCCCCAACATGGCCTCGATCGGACCCGCCTGTACTCCGGATAACGTGGAGTGCTCGCACAACTGCTTCCGCAAGGCCGCCATCAGTTCCCGCATCAATTGCCGGATTTCGAAGGATTGTCCGCCGATTTCGAAGCAGGTCTCAGGCCCGGCGTCGCGCAGAATGCGCTTCAGGGAACGCGAAATCGTCCACCCTGGTTGCCCCTGCGACAGCCACGCCTCCCAGCCGTAGGCGCGCTCGCCCCCGCGCACGGCGACCAGCGGCGGAAACCAATCGCGCACCTGCCCGTCCCGGCCTTCGAAATTGACCAGCGGATAATTGCCGCGGTCTACCGCTGCCACCACGATGCGAGTTGTGCCGAAATCTATGCCGACCTTCACGAATGATCCATCCCGCCCTGAGCGGCGACCGAAACAAAACATCAATTCATGGCAGCTTCGAGCGCCATGACTGGCTTCTCTGTTCGGTATCTATTCTAGAACACGCTGGAGCGGGTTATTCCTGTGCAGAACTGGATTCATTTGGCTGCCGTTCTGAGGGAACGCCTAACGCCATTTACGGGCCGTGCGGATCAGTCCGTACGCAACCAGGCACATCCAGAAGTCGATCAGGAGGCCGAGGTCGGGTTGAAATGGGTGATGACGAGCCACGGGCGGAAAGGATGGCGCCAGCAGGAAGTAGGCCACATTGCCCAAGACGATGGCCGCCAGCGCCTGGATGAAATTCACCGTCACGGAAGGTTTAGACACCGCAGCGATCCTCAGGGCACAAATGTTCATGGGGTTGCTGAGCGAGTGGCTTCCATCGGAACCACGAGCATGCGGCTCCTGCTACCATTCTTTCGACCTCTCTCTATTTCCATGCTCGAGCTCTCCACCCCGGTGCAGTACGTCAAAGGCGTCGGCCCGCGCATCGCCGAGATTCTCGCCGGGAAAGGGATTCGAACCGTCGGCGATCTGCTCCATTATCTGCCATTCCGCTACGAGGACCGGCTGAACCCCAGGGGCATCGCCGAGTTGCGGCCCGGAGAGATGGCCACCGTGATCGCGGAGGTGCGGAACTGCGGCCTGTTTCGTACCCGCAGGCTGCCGATCTTCCAGCTCACCGTAGGGCAAGGGCGGGCGCGTCTGCGCTGCCTGTGGTTTCATGCCACCTATCTGCAGGACAAATTCAAGCCCGGCCAGATGATTGCCCTCTACGGCAAAGTCGAGGAAGATCAGCGCCGGGAACTGCAGATCGTGCAGCCGCAATTCGAAATCCTGGGAGATCGCGGCGAGGGCGGCGAAAGCGGTGCAGAGAAAAGAGTGTTGGAATCACTGGAGATTGGACGCATCGTGCCCATCTACGAGTCGGCGGGCCAGGGGAAGTTGACTCCGCGCTGGTTTCGGAAGGCCATTCGCACCGCACTCGACAATCTGGAGCCAGACCTGCCGGATACGATTCCGGCAGCCGTGCGCGCGCGCATGGGCCTCATTTCACCGCGTGCAGCTTTTTGGAATGTGCACTGGCCGGAACCGGGTGAGAGCCTGCAGGACCTGCAATCCTCCCGCACCGCGGCGCACATTCGCATGATTTTCGACGAGCTCTTCTTCGTGGAACTTGGCCTGGAGTTGAAGCGGCGTGAGCAGAAAGCACAGACCGGAATCGCTTTTCAGCTCGACGACCGGGTGCGGGCGGCGATCAAACGGATTTTGCCGTTTCATCCCACGGCGGCACAGAAGAAAGTCCTGAAAGAAATTGCCGGCGACATGGAAAAACCTTATCCCATGAGGCGTTTGCTGCAGGGGGATGTGGGTTCGGGAAAAACCATTGTAGGTTTCGAGGCGGCGATCATCGCCATCGAGAACGGTTGCCAGGTGGCGCTGATGGCTCCGACGGAAATTCTGGCGCAGCAGCATTATTTTTCCGCACGCCGGATCCTGGAGAATGCCGGATACCGGATCGTCCTGCTGACAGGCTCGCTCGAAGCCGATCGCAAGCGGGAAGTGCGCCGCCACATCGCGCAGGGCAACGCGCAACTGGTGATCGGCACTCACGCCCTGCTGGAAGAAAACGTAGAGTTCGCCAATCTGGGTCTGGTGATCGTGGATGAACAACACCGCTTCGGCGTTATGCAGCGCCTGAAGCTGATGAAAAAATCCGCTGACGGGACTGAGACAAATCACGGGGGGAGAGACGCATTCGGCCGTCCTCCCGAGCGCAGCGAGTCGCCCGTCCCCCACCCGTCTGATTCTCCGGCCGCGCCCGACGTCCTGGTCATGACGGCGACGCCCATCCCGCGAACACTCGCGCTCACCCTTTACGGCGATCTCGATTTGAGCGTGCTCGATGAACTTCCCCCGGGACGAACCCCCATCGTGACCAAATGCTTAGCGGACGATCAATCGCCGAAAGTCTGGGATTTTCTGCGCAAGCAGGTGGCGGCGGGACATCAGGCGTACGTGGTCTATCCGGTGATTTCTGACAACGAAGAGAGTGAGCTGAAGGCTGCGATCAAGATGTACCACGAACTTAGCAGCAAGGTATTTGCCGATCTTAAAGTCGGACTGCTGCACGGACGCCTCGATGCCGACCTCAAAGATCAGGCCATGCGCATGTTTCAGAAGGGCGAATTGCAGATTCTGGTGGCCACGACGGTTATCGAAGTCGGGGTCGACGTGCCCAACGCCACCATGATGGTCATCGAGCATGCCGAGCGTTTTGGGCTGGCTCAGCTTCACCAGTTGCGCGGACGCATCGGGCGCGGAGCCGCAAAGTCTTACTGCATCCTGATGACGGGCGGAAAGGTCACCGAAGAAGGCCAGCGCCGGCTCGATGCCATGGTAAAGACCAGCGACGGCTTTCAGATCGCCGAACTCGATCTGGAACTGCGCGGTCCGGGCGAGTTTTTTGGAACCCGGCAGGCCGGCATGCCGGACTTCCGTGTCGCCAACATCATCCGCGACGCACAATTGCTGGAAGCCGCCAAGCGCGAGGCCGCCGCAGTCCTGGCCGGGCCAAACTCCGAGATTGCTTCTGAAGAAATCAGTCGCGCGCTGGTGCAAATGCGGGCGCGCTGGCAGCATACCTACGGATTGGTCGAGGTGGGGTGAACAATAACGTCGAGCTGGTAGAATCGATGAGATGTCCGGTACATCCCAACTGATCCAGATCGAGCTTGCTCCTCCGCCGCGCGCGCCTAAGCCGCAGTGGTTGCGGGCCAAAGCTCCCGTGGGAGACAACTTCCACAATCTGAAAAAGCTGGCTCGGGGACTCGGCCTGCACACGGTTTGCGAGTCGGCGCAGTGTCCCAACATCGGAGAGTGCTGGAATCACAAGACGGCTACGTTCATGCTCCTGGGCAATATCTGCACCCGACGCTGCGGATTTTGTGCGGTGCCCAAGGGGCGTCCGGAGCCGATCGACTGGGATGAGCCGCGGCGCGTGGCGGAAGCCGTGGCCACTCTCGGGCTCAAGCACGCCGTGGTCACCAGTGTGAACCGCGACGATGACAACATTGGCAGCGCGAAGGTTTTCGCCGAGACCATCCGCGAGATTCGAGCTTCCACCCCGGATTGCCGGATCGAAGTGCTGATCCCGGATTTTCAAGGCCGGGAAGAATCGCTGCGCATTGTGCTCGATGCCAAGCCGGACGTGCTCAACCACAATACGGAGACCGTGCCACGGATCTACCGCGCCGTACGTTCCGGCGCCCGCTACGAGCGCACACTCAAGCTGCTTGAAGACGCCAAGAAGATTTCTCCCGGGATCGTCACCAAGAGTGGGGTGATGGTCGGGCTGGGTGAGTCGACCGAAGAACTGGTTGAGGTTTTTCGCGATCTCGGCACCCGCGGGGTCGACATTCTAACCGTCGGGCAGTACCTGCGGCCCTCCAGGGATCACCTGCCGATCGCGCGTTTCTACGCGCCGGAAGAATTCGTCTACCTGCGGGACCAGGCTCTCCTCTTCGGGTTCCGCCACGTCGAGTCCGGGCCCATGGTACGCTCCAGCTATCACGCCCACGAACAAGCCGAGTCCACTCGGCCGCAGGCGGTGTCCTAGCTTGCATCGGACGGGATTCCCCGCTCCGGCCCATCTTCCTCTGATCACGGTTTCGAGGCTTAGTATCTCCATCGAGGAAGTCGCCAAGGGAGGATCACGCCGGTGGTGACGGTCCTGCTGGTTGTCCTCGGATTCTTTGCCGGGGTGTTGGGTGCTTTGACCGGCATCGGAGGGGGCGTGCTGCTAACCCCGATTCTCGCCCTGCACTTCGGCATTCCCATTCGCCAGGCGATTGGCACCAGCCTGGTTGCAGTGATCACGACATCGGCCGCCAGTTCCTCGGTTCACCTGCAGCGGCACACAACCGACATCCGCCTAGGCATGACCCTGGAACTGGCGACCGCTTTTGGCGCGGCGGTAATGGCCTACCTGGTGGGCTATTTCAATCGCAACTTTCTGGAAGGGCTGTTCGCCGCGTTCCTTCTTTATAGCGCGATCATGATCCTCTCGCGTGGCGGCAAGGTGAAGCCGGAAGAAGAGTGGTGTCCGGCTGCGAATGGCGAGGTCGTCATCCCGCCCTACGAGCCGCAACGCTACCCGCTCGGATTGGGTGCTTCGTTAGTGGCTGGCGCTCTCTCGGGGCTGCTGGGCATCGGGGGCGGCCCGATTAAAGTTCCTGTGATGTACATCTTCATGAACGTGCCGCTGATGGTGGCGACTGCGACCTCGAACTTCATGATCGGTGTGACAGCGACGGCGAGCGCCATCGTCTACTATCGCCGCGGCGACATCCTGGTGCAGGCTGCCGCGCCGCTCGCGGTGGGCGTATTCCTGGGCTCTCTGCTCGGTGCGCGCATGGCCCCGAGAGTTCACCGGAAATACGTCGTCTATCTGCTGGTGGCCATCATGTTTTATCTCTCCGCCCACTTGCTGCTGCACCTGCTGCGAGGAGGGCTATGAGCCAGGTACGCGAACCAGCCTTCGACCGGATGGTAGCCCTGGTATTGCGTGTGGGTGCCTTCGGTTGCTTCTTCATCATGCTGGCCGGCCTGATGATCGGGCTGTTTGTGAGCGGCGCCATACCAGCTGAAATCGAGCGCCTTGGAGTCCTGCTGATGCTGGCCACTCCGGTGGTTCGTGTCATGGTGGCTTGTGTTCTGTTCTTCCGCGAGAAAGACCGCAAGTACGGACTGATATCGCTGGGAGTACTTGTCATTCTGCTGCTCGGGTCAGTGTTCGGGGTCGGAGAACACTAATAGGGGTTCGCTCTAGAATACGTGCAGCTTGATGCTCAGATACTTCTTGGGATTTTCGCGGAATGCCTTCAACAGATCGCGGGTCTCGACCAGCATCTGGTTGGCGTTATTGTATAGAGTTTCGTCCTTGAACAACTTGCCGACCGTGCCCTGTCCTGCTTCGAGTTCGGTGGTGAGTTGCGAAAGTTTGGTAATGGTCGTGTCGAGTTTGCGGGCGAGTTCCTCGTCTTTGGTCAGCTTGCCGAGCGTACCTTTGCCGGCGTTGATGTCCTCGGTCAGCTTCTTCACGTTGGCGATGGTGTCGTTCGCGTTGTTGTAAAGAGCGGGATCCTTAAGGAACTTTCCAGCCGTACCTTTGCCCTGCTGCAGATCGTCGATGATAGCGTTCATCTTGTCGATCGTGGAAATGAACTTGTCATAGGCATCGCTGCGGCTGATCAGCGCCCCCAGGCTGCCTTGACCGCTGCTAACTTCGTCGACGATCTTCTGGAAATCCGCCACCGTGGCGGAGAAGCGGTTGTACAGCGTGGGGTCGTAAATCAGTTTTCCCAGCGATCCCTTGCCACTCTCGGCGAAAGCCAGGATGCGGTCGGCGCGTTTCAGGAGAGCATCCATGTTCTGCAGAGTGCTCTGGCTGGCGCGCACCACCTGGTTGAAGTCAGGATGCACCTGGGTCGGCAAAGTGTCTCCATCCTGCGCCGGCGGGCCCACGGCCAGCACGCTATCAATATCCAGGAAGGTCTCGCCCAGCACTCCTGCGGTGTCGAGAGAGGTCACGGAGTCGCGGCGCAGCGCGTAGTTGTACTTGGTACCGACCTTCATCGTGACTTCGACGGGCGTCAACTGCTTGCTCTTGTCGGGCACGATGTGGATCGCAGTGACGTTACCAATGTCGACTCCGCTCAGTCGCACGGGAGCTCCCGGGCGCAATCCTTCAGCGTTATCGAAGTAAGAACGGAGGGTGATGCGGTGCGAAAACAGACCGGCGGTTCCCGACATGAGGAACAAGAGGACAGCCAGGGTCACACTGGCAATGATGACAGTGATACCCACCCGCAGCTGCGACCATTTGAGCTGTTTCTGGCTAGGCAAGAGCCCCCCTTAGCCTGCCAGTCCGCTCGCAGCTTGCTGGCCCCTGGAATCGCGCGAAATTAATATTGACCCCTTGCTGCACACCCACTGCAGAATCATAACAAAACCCCGGCCTGTGCTAGGCCGTTTTCGCGCGGAGCGTTGGCGTGAGAATCCAGGCCAGCACGTAGGCGGCAGCTCCGCACGCGAGGGTGACGGTCAATCCAAACTGAATCGCGATCACCATGGCGAGGACCGATCCCAGCACGCTGGCCGCCGCATTCATCGCCCACGCCCACTCGACCGCGTTGTCTGGCGATGCCGGAAACTCCGGCGCTGGCGCAGCAGCCAGCGCGCGCAGGCCGGTGGGGAAAGGCATTCCCATCACAAAGCCCAGCGGGATCAGGAGGACGCCACTGATCACAAGGCGGAGGCCGAAAGGCAGGCCGACCAACCCTGCCAGGCGTGTGGGCAGAAACACCACGTAGGTCAGCAACGTCGCTATCACCAGTGCCAGCGGTACCCAGCCCTTCTCCGCCTGCGGGAGCCACAAGCGCGACGACAAGCTGCCGGCGCCGCTGGAGAGCATCAGCAGGAAAATCACCACGGTCAATGCGTAGGTGGGGTGTCCCAGGAACAATACGAATCGTTGGATGAAGGCAATTTCGACCAGAATGTAGCCCAAGCCTATCGCCACAAAATAGAGCAGTGGTAGCGGGGACTGGCGCTTCCCCCCGCCCTTCAAGGCCAGCGGCAAGACCAGAAACGCCAGCACCGCGCATACCGAGATGACCAGCACTAGCAGCAACACCAGCACTCCCAGGTTTACCTTCCAGTCGATCCCTTCGCGCAGTCCCTTCTCCCCAAGAATCTGTCCGGCTTTCAAGGTGAAAAAGAAGAACGGAGCGTTGTCGCTGACCGGCGTCACGTTGTAGGCATAGCTGCGCGCGAAAGCATAAGGATCATTGCTGGCGATCAGATCGGAGAACGCATTCTGACCGGGCTGGGAAGGCAGGTAGATCGGGTCAAGTTCAAAGTAGTGATCAAAGTGTTTGATCACTGTGGTCTCTTCCGCGGCGGTAAAGGGGCTCCTCTTCGCCAGTACGACGACGGGAATGCCATCGGCGTTGAGTTCACCCTGAGAAGCAACAATGAAATGCCTCGCCGGATTGGCCACGCCGAGCTGATGAAGAGCTTCCATGGCGACCGCAACCACACGTAACGCCTCGCGCGGATGGCGAAATTCCCAGCGCGTAATGGCCATCATTCCATCCGGCTTGAGATGTTCGAAGTACTCGCGGAAAGCCTCGACCGTATACAGGCTGTTCTCGCTCAGGGCGAACGCTCCGGCGGCCGTCGATGCCCAGGTGTCGACCAGCGTCATCTGCACCACATCGAATTGTTGGGGCGTAGAGCGCAGAAACGAGCGGCCATCGCTAACGTGAATATGGACCTCGGGGCGCTCGTACAGATGTTGCGCGTAGTCGGCATAACGCTCGCGCATCACGGTCGTTGCGATAATGGGGTTAATTTCGATCCCGGTCACGCTCGGACTGCCGTTGGCGACCGCGCGCAACACGTCGACCCCGCCGCCTGGTCCAATAATTGCGAACTCGCCGTGCGGGCGCAGAACGTTGGCCAGGGCGGGAGGAGCGGCCATCAGATTGTGCTCCCAGAGCGTGCCCTGCCAGTGCGACAGGTCCGCATTCATGATGTAGGTGGAGGCATCGGCGTCGATCACGACGGCCTTTGCCCATCCTTGCCGGTCCACTTCGACGCGCGAGATCGCATTCCAGCGCGCGAACTCGACCCAGGCCGGATCGCGGAACATTCCCTTGGCGTACACCACATCAATGATACGGCCGGAATGATTGACGGCGGTTAGCACCACCAGAGCCAGCGCCAGCAGACCGGCATTCCGCCTCGTGCTTTGCAAGTCGGCCCACAGCATTGCGGCGACGGCTAAGGCGATCCCGGAAACCAGAATCGCATTCGGTCCGCCCAGCCAGTTCAACAGCGGAACTATCGCCAGGCAGGCCAGCGCTCCACCGCAAAGGTCAGCGCCGTACAGTCGTGGAATGCGCTGCGTTTCTCGCGCGAACACAACGGAAAACAACAATCCTGTGAGAAAGAAAGGAACGGCCGAGACCAGATAGAGGGCAGTCAGCCGCAAGAAGTTCTTCCCGGAAACGTCGAGCGAGACGGGAACGTGCAGCACGATCTCCAGCACCACCACGACGACAATGGAATTCGTCAGGCACAACCGGGCTGCCAGCACGCGCGTCTCGATGGCTGCCAGTCGTCCCTTCAGCAGGTAGGCGAACACACCTCCTGCGCCCATTCCCAGCAGGGCAATCGAGATCGCGAGAAAGGCAAAGTGGTAGAAGAGCACGACCGAAAATAGCCGCGTGAGGGCCAGCTCCAGCAGCAGAGCCGCAAAGCTGGTCAAAGCCAGACCCGATAGGAGTGTTGGTTCGGGAATTTCGGTTCGAGTTGGAGGAGCAGCCGCTGAAGCGTTCACGCCCATAATGGATCAGAGGCGACAGTCTAGCAGAACGGTGCGCCGAGGCCCGCTCGAACCGGCTTCTCTGGAGACAGGCGTCGACGTGCTCGAACCGTTACACACCCACCGCCTGCGGCTTGGTTGCCAGCAACTGCCGCAGCACGTACTGCAGAATCCCGCCGTTCGCGTAGTACAGCGCTTCTTGCGGTGTGTCGATGCGCACCAGTGCGTCGAACTCGATCGCCTCTTCGCCCTTGGCCGTCGCGCGAACCTTTACCGTGCGGCCGGCGGCGAAGTGCTCAACCACGTCGCGAATGCCGGTGATCTCGAAGACTTCCTCTCCCGTCAGTCGGAGCGACTCCGAATTCTGCCCGGCCGGGAATTGCAGCGGCAAAACGCCCATGCCGACCAGGTTTGAACGATGAATGCGTTCATAACTTTCCGCCATCACGGCGCGCACGCCCAGCAGCGCCGGGCCTTTCGCCGCCCAGTCGCGCGATGAGCCTGAGCCGTACTCCTTGCCCGCAAGTACCACGAGGGGCGTGCCTTCGGCGCGGTATCTTTCGGAGGCATCGAAGATCGACATTTCCGCGCCGGTCGGAAGATGCCGCGTGAATCCGCCCTCGGTCGCCACCAGTTTGTTGCGCAGCCGAACGTTGGCAAATGTGCCGCGCACCATCACTTCGTGGTTGCCACGCCGCGATCCATAGGAGTTGAAATCCGCCGGCTTGACCCCTCGTTCCTGCAAGTATTTCCCCGCGGGGCTGTCTTTTTTGATCGAACCAGCGGGCGAGATGTGATCGGTAGTGACGCTGTCGGCGAGCACCGCCAGAGCGCGCGCTTTCTTGATCTCCTGAATGGGCGCGGGCTTCACATCCATGTCATCGAAATAAGGAGCACGGCGAATGTAGGTAGAGGCCGTTTCCCAGACGTAGGTCTGGCCCTTGGGTACAGCCAGGCCGCGCCAGCGCTCGTCGCCCTGGAAAACTTCGCTGTAGGATTTCGTGAACATATCCGAGGAGATCGACTGCTGCATCGCCTCTTCGATCTCGCGCTGCGAAGGCCAGATGTCGGCCAGGTAAACCGGTTGCCCATCTCGGCCCTTGCCGATGGGATCTTTGCGCAAATCGATGTCGATCCGTCCGGCGAGCGCGAAGGCGACGACCAGCGGCGGTGACATCAGGTAGTTGGCGCGAACTTCGGAATTGATGCGCCCTTCAAAGTTGCGGTTCCCGGAAAGCACAGATGCGACCACCAGCTCTTTCTCGTCGATGGCCTTGGAGACTTCTTCGGGCAGCGGGCCGGAGTTGCCGATGCAGGTCGTGCATCCGTAGCCGACCAGATGGAATTTCAGCTTCTCCAGATAAGGCATGAGTCCGGCCTTCGCGAGGTAGGCCGTCACGACTTTCGATCCCGGAGCGAGCGAAGTCTTGACCCACGACGGAACCGATAGACCCTTCTCGACAGCCTTCTTCGCCAGCAGTCCCGCCCCGATCAACACCGACGGATTCGAAGTGTTGGTGCAGGAAGTGATGGCAGCTATCACGACGCTGCCATGCTTCAGCGAATCTTTCACCGAGGCGGAAACATGCTCGTGCACGTTGGGATCTTCTACGCCAATCGCCGCCGGACTTCCGCCTTCCTGCTCCCAGCGCGGACCGTTCGCAGCCGCCGGTGGTCCGGTCTTGGCCCCCGACTTGGGTTTGATCAGCGAAGGCAGGGCCTTGCTAAACGACTCGCCCGCCTGCGAAAGCACAACGCGATCCTGCGGACGCTTCGGCCCGGCTAGACTGGGCTCGACCGTAGCGAGATCGAGCGAAAGCAGCTCGGAGTATTCCGCCTCCGGAGTCTTGTCGTCGTGAAACAGTCCCTGTTCGCGGCTGTAGGCCTCGACCAGCGCGATCTGTTCCGCGCTGCGTCCCGTGAGCCGCAGGTAGCGCAGCGTTTCCTTATCAATTGGGAAAATTCCGCAAGTCGCGCCATACTCCGGGGCCATGTTCGCGACGGTGGCCCGATCCGCGAGCGACAAATCCCTCAGGCCAGGCCCGAAGTATTCGACGAATTTTGCAACCACCCCGTGCTTCCGCAACATCTCGGTAACGGTGAGAACGAAATCCGTGGCGGTGGCGCCTTCGCGCAGCCGGCCAGTCAACTTCACGCCAACCACCAGCGGGATCAGCATGGAGACCGGCTGTCCGAGCATCGCCGCCTCGGCCTCAATCCCGCCCACGCCCCAGCCGAGCACGCCCAAACCATTCACCATCACGGTGTGACTGTCGGTGCCGACCAGGGTGTCAGGGTAAGCGATGCGTTTACCTGGAGATTCGTGGACAAATACGACGCGCGCCAGATATTCCAGGTTGACTTGATGCACGATGCCCGTGTCTGGCGGGACGATGGCGAGGTTACGGAATCCGGTCTGGCCCCAGCGCAGAAACGAGTAGCGCTCCTTGTTGCGCTGGAATTCGAGCAGCGCGTTCATTTCCATCGCGTTGGCGGTACCAAACTCGTCGACCTGCACCGAGTGGTCGATCACCAGTTCGACCGGTTGCAGCGGATTGATCAGAGACGGATCGCCGCCCAACTGCTTCATGGCATCGCGCATGGCGGCGAGATCGACCACACAGGGGACGCCGGTGAAATCCTGCAGCAGCACGCGGCTGGGGGTGAAGGCGATTTCCTTCTCCGGCTTCGAATTCTTGTTCCAGGCGGCGAGGGCGCGAATCTCGTCCGGGGTGACGTTGCGGCCGTCTTCGGTGCGAAGCAGGTTCTCGAGCAAAATGCGCAGGGAAAATGGGAGGTGCCTGGTAGAGATGCCCTGCTTATCGAGCGCATCCAGGCGGTAGATTTCGTATTCTTTGTTGCCGACTTTGAAGGTAGAGCGGCTGCCAAAACTGTTTACCGACATGATGGCCTTCCTTTTACTGGCTTAAGGGCGGCGGGGCGGTGACCCGCGACTCAAAATCCAACTCATTAGTGTATCGAAATCAGGCTCCGCTCAGAATCTCAGTTCCAGGTTATTTGGCGCGAAGCAGCAAGACCGGAATCCTGATGCTGTGCTGCACCCGGCTGGCGGTTTCGCCGAGAAACAAGTCACCGAGGAAACGGTGGCCGTGCGTGCTCATCGCCACCAGGTCACAGCCCTTCTGCCGAACCCAGTTGATGATTTCCTTGGCGGGCTCGCCGTAGGCCAATTCGGCTTCGGTAGGGATACCCGCGGTCTGGAATTCCGCCCGGACTCGATCGAGATACGCCGTATCCTCCGCGATTTCCGGGCTGACCGCGTCGGGGCCATAGGTCCGAGCCGCCCATCCGTCGGCCACATGCAGCAGGACCAGGCGGCTGTGCGCCAGCTTCGCGAGTTGTTTGACGTGTTCGATGATGGCCCTGTCGGTCGACGTTCCATCGAGCGTCACGAGAATCGTGTCGTACATCAGATTGGGTGGGATCCTCCGCGATCATCCGCCAACGATCACATGCCAGGCGGCTTTGACGGACTCCGGCAGACCGTAGATGTCCATGGTCGTGATCAGAATAGCACTGGCCCAACCCGCCGCCAGCAGGAAGCCGCCATTCTTCCATTTCCCCATCCGCTTCTGGGAACTTGTGAAATGCAACAAGGGGAACATCGCAAAGGGGAGTTGCAGCGCCAGCACGACCTGGCTCAAAGTCAGCAGATCGGTCACGCTGCTGTCACCGCGCAGTCCGATGATGAACACGGTCGGCAAAATGGCCAGCGAACGAGTAATAAACCTGCGCAGCCAGGGCTTAATGCGCCAATGCATGAAGCCTTCCATCACGACCTGCCCGGCCAGGGTGCCGGTAATGGTGCTGCTCTGGCCGGCAGCCAGCAGTGCGACCGCGAATAGCGTGCTGGCAGCGGCTGTGCCCAGCAACGGCGCAAGGGTTAAATATGCGACTCGGATCCAGTCACTGTCGGCGTTGAACGGGACGACCTGCCCGCCGGGCACCGCGATGCTTTGCCGCCCGAAGAACACCGTGGCCGCGAGCACCAGGATGGCCGCGTTCACAAAAAACGCAATGGTCAGCGCGACCGTCGAGTCAATGGTATTGAACTGGAGGGCGCGGCGGATCGAGGCATCATCTTTCTGCAATTTCCGGCTCTGCACCAGCGCGGAATGCAGATACAAGTTGTGAGGCATGACCGTTGCGCCAATGATTCCGATAGCAACGTAGAGCATGCCCGCATGGTGAAAATGCGGAGTCACGAATGCTCGTCCCAACTCCAGAAAGTTGGGGTGGGTCTGGGGCAGGACAAAAATCTCGATGAAGTAGCAGCCACCGATCGTAGCGACGAGCAACAGAACCACAGCCTCGATGGTGCGCATGCCGAAACGCTGCAGGGCCAAAAGCAGAAGCACATCCAGGCCAGTGATGATCACCGCCCAGAACAACGGAATGTGGAATAGCAGGTTCAGGGCGACGGCACTGCCCAGCACTTCCGCCAGGTCGCAGGCACCGATAGCGACCTCGCTCATCAGCCAGTTGGGCCACCGCGTCCAACCCGGATACCAGTCCCGGCAGCATTGCGCGAGATCTCTACCGGTGACCACGCCCAGGCGGGCCGAGATGACCTGCATGAATATCGCCATCAGGCTGGCGAGCCCAACCACGCTGAGAAGCCCGTATTTGAATTGTGCCCCGCCTTGCAGGTCTGTACCCCAGTTGCCGGGGTCCATGTAACCGACGCTGACCAGAATCGCAGGCCCGACAAACGCCCGCCACTGCTGCCAGAAACTGGCCTGATGATGTGGGACGTCGACCGAGCTGTGGACGTTCTCCAGGGACAAATGACGTCCGTGCGCGGAATTCTTGCTGCCCGCCAGCGATCCAAGGCCGCTCGGAACGGCCGCTTCTCCAGCGGGATCCTTCCGGTTCATCTTTCAAACTCCAGGCTTGGGCTCGCAGTTGCCCCTCGAGATACCCCAGCATATTAGCTTAAGTATACATCCATTCATAAACCATAGTTAACTATTTTCGCTGCCCAGTTCGAGAACGAACGATCGGCTACAATGCGCCCGGATGTCTCTCAAGCCGGAACCAAACTGGGTCCCGATGAGATTCAGTCTGCCTCGGGAAGCCGGGTAAAGGCCGAGCCCGATGCTCTGACTCTGGGATCCTCAAAGACGGTTTGGCCGCAACGCCGCGGCCGCCCTTGGCGACCCCTTCCCCCCCGCTCCCAAGGCCAGCGCTTCTAGCCACGATGCTTCCCGCCGCCGCTCACCCTCCGCTGGTTGTGGTTTCCAACTGGACCGCTGAACTGCAGGTGTGATCAGCGCCTGGCCCGGCCGCTTGGGGAGAGCCAGACTCGCACCGAAGCGGCTGGCCCCAGGGACACGGTTCCTGCCGGGGTAGAGAGGGTGAGGGTCTGGTCGTAGTTCCGTTCGAGGAGATGCAGCCGGGCTCCGGGACGAACGCCGCGGGCTTCCAGGAATTCGAGCAGGCGCCGGTCGCGCTCGTAGATTCCGCTTACCGTGTACCCCTGATCCACTTCAGCGTCCGCAAGTAGCACCAGACCGCGTTTGCGGCGGCTGGCCGCACCTTCGACTTCGCTCAAGTTACCATGGGGACAAGCGCCATCGGATCCCAGTTTGGCGAGCAGTTTGGCCTCGAAGTCCGGCGACACCGCATGCTCCAGCCGTTCGGCCTCGTCGTGCACCTTCCACCACTCCATGCCGAACATCTCCGAGAGCATGCGCTCGATCAGGTGATGGCGCAGCGTCAGCTTGCGGGCAATCTTGCGGCCGGCCGGCGTCAGTCGAACTTCGCCGCCGCCTTCGACCCGCACCAGACCGTCCTTCTTGAGACGCCGTAGGGCCATCGTCACGGCGGGCGGCGAAACTTTGTGCCAGTCCGCCAAACGCGCGGAGATGACCGTCTCACCCTCGCTTTCGGCCTCGAGGATCGACTTCAGGTAGTCCTCTTTGGAAACCGTGATCACGCAGGGAGCATTATAAGGTCGAGGACTTAATCAAGGTTAATTCAGGGCTTGGGATCGCACTCGCGGCAGAGAACGAGAGGAGGACAGCGCCGCCATCACTCACCCGGTTAAGCCGGACACCAGGTCTACACCGGAAATTGATCCATGCCGCATGGTCCGGAGGATTCGAATCTCAAACCGGGTAATGGCCCTAAGTGTCTGGACCGCGCGGCTGCAGTAAAGAGGCATATTTGTTTCCCGCTTTACCTTTGCACAGCGTCAGGTTTTTCAAGGTCGCAGGCGGAGCGGAGCAGGCCTGGCCCCACGCATACTCTCGACCCCACGCGTACTCTTTGAGGATACCTGTCGAAAAGGCCATTGCCTCCGGCGTGAAGTAATACTCCCAGGTAGCCGATTTTTCGTTTCTTCGCAGGAACAAAGCGGCCCCATCGTTGGCCCCATGGTACTCAAACTGAGACTCAAAACTCTGTTCGAGCCCCTTCCCCTTGGCCTTATACTCGGCGGAAGTCATCGTCACTTTGTACCAATCCCCGGCAGGACTTTCGTTCACCGCCCGTACCTCCATTCCGACAACCCGTGAATTGTACGCCCTTCAGACATCTCGAAAACCCGAACTTGGCAAACTGCTCAAGCAGCCCGGGGAACCTGTCAGAGTGTCTGCGCGGTAGCCCCAGGCGCAAAAAGGATTCCAGCCACGACAAGAAGAGAAACGGTATAAGAAAGCCGGGCGAGGAATTCCATGGCATCCTCTACGCCAAGGAATTATAAAGCACGGACCGCTGCTCCCCCTACCTCGGACGGCGGGCCAATGCTCCTAGCCGATTCCCATCAAGGTTTGGCGGGGTGCTCTATGCTGACGGCAAAATGCCCCCTCCCCCGCACCCCATCACCCAGATTGCCCGATTTTGATGTTGGCCCGCCGGAACCCGCCCCGTGCAGGTGGGTGTCGAGGGGTGCTCTCGCTGGCGAGCTGAGGGAACAACTATTCATCAAAGCTGCTCGCTACATCCGAAACAGGCAAAGATTTGGAAGTGGCAGTGAACTTCATTCGGTCAAAGCCCGAATAACGTTATGGAGACTGATTGGCGGGATGACTCAACAAGGTGACCGCATTTGCCAGGGGTAATGTGCAAGCCTTCTACACGCTCTACCGAAGCTTACTGGCCAAGACTCCGAGGTTTTCTGCTGCAACTGATAGGTAATCGAGAAGCTGCCGAAAACCTGATGCAAGAGACGTTCTTGGGGCATATGCAAGTGCCGAAAGGATTCAACCGGGTCACAATCCAGGCGTTCCGATCTCTGGATCGACGGCTACTCCGCCCGCAACGTCTCCGCTGGATCAATTTGTGCAACGCGCAGCGCCGGTACAAAGCTTGCGGTCACGGCCACGATGGCCAACAGCAATGGGACGGCAGCGAGTGTGAATGGATCGTACAAACTAACGCCATACAATTGACTTTGCAAGACGCGCACGGCGAAGAACGCCAGCACCATTCCGACAAACATACCAACGCCGGTAGCGATTATGCCTGCGCGCGCGATATGCAGCATTACAGGGCCTAGTTGCGCTCCCAAGGCTAGTCGAAGCCCAATTTCACGCGTCCGCTGCACCACAAGGTTCGACACTAGCCCGTAAATCCCCACCGCCGACAGCAGTAAAGCCAACCCCGCCAGCACACCGAGCAGAAGGACCTGCACGCGCTGCAACTTAAGGTTCTCGGCCAGAATGTCGTTCATCGAGTAGAAACCAGAGAAAGGCAGATTGGGATCCGCCTGCGCCAATGCTTTCTGCATGGCGCCAGCGATTCCGTCGAGTGGTTGCTTCATTCGCACAATCCAGCTCGGTTGGAACCAGACGTGAGCCAGATTCACCATTTCCTGACTCGCCTGATCGGCGGGGAGGTAGAAGACGCGTTCGGTCCCCATGGGTTCATTCCCTTCCTCGCCGGGTTTCTTAGCGACGTCGGAGACCATGCCCACGACTCTGTACGTCTTGCCAGAACTCTGAATGTGGTACCCAATCGGGCTTGAGTCTCCGAAATACCTTCGGGCGAATCCCACATTTACGACGGCCACGTACTCCGATTCAGGGGTATCAGTTATCTCAAGGCCTCGCCCCAGCAGGATGGGTATGCGTAAGGTGGTGAAATATCCGGGCGTTACGTAGGCAGTGCTCGATTCGGAGTCCTCGCCACCGTGCTCGCCATCCATGATTTTCACGGGCCAATCGAGGCCGCGCTCGTACGGAACGCTCAGCCCCACAGCGGCGTCTTCGACGCCTGGAATCCTTTTCAGCGCCGATACGCTGCGTTCCAACAAGTGATGAAACGCTGCCCCGTCGTGATAGCGGGCGTCTTCGAGTGATAATTTCGCCGTTACAACGTTTTTTGGATCGAAGCCGGATGGCAGAGTTTCCAGGTAAATCAGGGTATGGACGAGCAGTCCTGCTCCGGCGAGAAGGACGATGCTCAAGGCCACTTCGCCAGCGGTCAGGAGTTGCTTCAGACGGCCCGCTCCCTGAGCAATCGAATGACTACTTGCTGCAATCACATGCCGCAGAGAGACGCGGCGAGTTTGCAGCGCGGGCAATGCGCCCAATACCAAGCTGCTGAACAACGAAATGGCAACCGTGAACGTAAGCACGCGAATGTCAATTCTCATTCCGCCGATAGGAATGAATTGCTCTGGCAGGAAACTTTTCAGGATCTTTAGGGTGGTAATGGACAATGCCAATCCAGCCCCGGCACCGAGCATCGCGAGCAGTAGATTTTCGACCCAAAACTGCCGCAGAACCATCCAGCGCGTTGCGCCCAGTGACAAACGTGTGGCAATCTCGGGGCTGCGCCGGACCCCGCGCACCAGCGTGAGTCCCGCCAGGTTGGCGCAAGCAATCAGCATGATGAAGCTAACCGCGAGCATGAGCACGAGCACAGGTGCGCGGGTCCCCCGACCGATCTCTTTTTGCATAGGTGAAGCGTAAAACCATGCGTGACCGTTGTACTTGGTTTCTATCTCCTTGAAGTCAGCAGTGCGAAGATTTGAAAGCTGCGTGTTGGCCTCGAGCCACGAACTGCCTGGCTTCAACCGCAAAATGATTCCGCAATTGGGTCCATCGCACTCCTCGGCGGAAGCAGGTCGTAAAGGTGTCCACAAATCGGCGACGTGTGGCGTTTCTAGGTGAGGCGGCAATACCCCTACAACCGTGTAAGGCTCGCCTTTAAGGTGTATGGTCGTGCCAAGAATCCTGGGATCACTCTGAAATGTCGACTGCCACAGTTGAAAGCCGAGAATTGCCGCAGGCGGACCGCCCCGCAGATCTTCTTCGTCCGTAAACTCACGGCCGCGAAACAGAGAAACTCCCAGCACTTCGAAGTAATGCGCCGAAACTCTCATTTCACGGACATAGCGTATGGCGCCACCATGGGACGATCCCGCTTGAAGATTGACTCCGCTGGCCAATCCATAGGCTGCGACTCGAACCGCGGGGACATTGGCGTGAACCCATTCCCAGACGTGCCTGTCGTGACTGTCGCCCTCGCCTCCGTCCTTTCCCGCCCCGCCGAGCCACTCTTTGTGCAATAGGAGAACTCCAAGACGGTCCGCTTGCGGATAAGGCAGAGGGCGCAACAGAAATCCATTGACCAAGCTGAATACAGCCGTGTTCACCCCGATACCGAGAGCCAAGGTCACAACCACGGCCAGTGCAAAGCCTGGGTTTCTGCGCACCTGGCGCAGGGCAAATCGAAAATCCTGTCCCCATCCGCTCATCGGATTGCTCTTTTGCGAGCGTACGCCCCGTCCCATTGCCGGGTCTTGAACTCTCTGCGGGCGATATTCATCCTTCGGGATTATGCAACCGCGACGCCGAAGTAGGAAGGACTTAACTAATTGAAACAAAACGGACGTTGGTTTTCGGGAGCTTGCCTTCTTGGCGCGAATATGTTCGCCAGCGGATTCAGCCGTCCAATATCGGACAGCGCAAGTGAGTTGGAGAGTTCTGTGCCGAAGGACCTTTTCACGAGGCGTTCTCGGGGGAAGGGGCGTTTTGCCGTGTGTATATCCCCCCAATATCCCCCCACCAAGGTTTGACACGCTTCCGTGTGTGCCCCTAACCTTATCCGTTCTGGCCTATGAAAGTTCTGGTGCTTGGTGGCGGCGGGCGCGAACACGCCCTGGTTTGGAAGTTGCGGCACTCTCCGCGCGTCACTCAGCTCTATTGCGCGCCGGGTAACGGCGGCATTGCGGGTGAGGCGGACTGCCTGCCTGCCGATCTGAAGAGTCTGGATTCCATCACGTCGCTGGCGGCTCGGCTGCAGCCGGATCTCACCGTGGTCGGTCCGGAACTGCCGCTGACGCTGGGCGTGGTCGACGAATTTACGCGGCGCGACTGGCCCGCTTTTGGACCGACTCAGGCGGCGGCGCGGCTGGAGTCGAGCAAGAGCTTCGCCAAAGGATTCCTGCAGCGCCACCACATTCCTACCGCTCCTTTCGCCGTCTGCGATTCGATCGAGCAGGTGCGCTCGGCGCTTGGCCACTTTCACACCCCCGTCGTGGTCAAGGCCGACGGGCTGGCTGCGGGCAAGGGCGTGGTCATCGCGAAAAGTAAGGAAGAAGCGGCAAACGTGGCGGCGGAAATGTTCAGCGGCAAGATGGTCGGTGAGGCCGGCACGCGGGTCGTGCTGGAAGAATGCTTGAAGGGGGACGAGCTTTCCTTCCTGGTCTTCAGCGATGGCGAGCGCGTAGCCCCACTCGTTGCAGCGCAGGACCACAAGCGCGTGGGCGATGGCGACTCCGGTCCCAACACCGGGGGAATGGGCGCGTATTCCACTCGCGACATCGTCGACGACCAGATGCGCGACTGGTTGGTGCATCACATTGCGCGGCCCGTGGTGGCGGGGATGAAGGCCGAGGGCGCGGAGTTCAAGGGCGTGCTCTACTGCGGCCTGATGATGACGGCGCGCGGCCCCATGGTGCTCGAGTTCAACTGCCGCTTCGGCGATCCGGAAACCCAGCCGATTCTCATGCGGCTGGAAAGCGATCTGGTCGACGCCCTGCAAGCCTCGATCGAAGGCCGCGTGAGTGAAGGCGACTTCAAGTGGTCCCCGGACGCCTCGGTGTGCGTGGTGATGGCTTCGGGAGGATATCCCGGGACGTTCGCCGTGGGAAATCGGATTAATGGCCTGGCCGAGGCAGGCGCCGTTGAGGGGGTGAAGGTGTTTCACGCCGGCACCACCCTGCGCGATGGCGCGTATTACACGGCGGGTGGGCGGGTGCTGGGAGTGACCGCACGTGCGGGTGATTTGCAGACGGCGGTTGCAAGAGCCTATCAGGCTTGCGGGAAGATCGGGTTTGATGGGGAGCACTATCGGAAGGATATTGCGGCCAGGGCGCTGAAGAAGTAGGGAGAAACTGGCGCGTGAGTTAGATACGGATCCGTCAACAGCAGATTGGCTTCGCTTTCGAGACGGCCAACCCTAGGCTCAGGGTGACAATTCAGAGGGAAAGAATGAGTAAGCCACTGGTTTCCATTGTGATGGGCAGTGACTCCGATCTGGAGATCATGCGCGAGGCCGGGAAATCGCTTGACGATTTCGGGATTGCGTACGAGATCGACATTAGCTCAGCGCATCGGTCCCCCGACCGCACGGCGGATTTCGCGCGCCATGCGGCCGAGCGCGGGATTCGTGTGATCATCGCCGGGGCAGGCGGGGCGGCGCACTTGGCAGGTG
>Ga0075030_100000768_pt1 | contig 28463 bp, 25 predicted proteins | sample LitLauG_LLR_2012_FD_71393 | JGI IMG/M metagenome (GOLD analysis project Ga0075030, IMG submission 71393) | Freshwater sediment microbial communities from Pennsylvania, USA - Little Laurel Run_MetaG_LLR_2012 | ecosystem: Environmental > Aquatic > Freshwater > Creek > Sediment | place: USA...
CGTGTGAGAGCCATGTGATCTGCGGGGTTTGCGTGCCGTGCCGCAGCGGGCAGGGCCACCTGTGTGAGAACACGCGCATCCTGGGCGTGGATCTGAACGGCGGCTTCGCGCAGTTCGTCGCGGTGCCGGCCGTCAATGCGTGGCGCGCCCCGGCCAACATCACGCTCGATGCCGCGGCGGTGATGGAGCCGCTCGGCAACGCGGTGCACACCGCGTTCTCGGGGCCGCTCTCCGCGTGCACCATCGCGGTCACGGGCTGTGGCCCGATCGGGCTCTTCGGCATCGCGGTGGCGCGCGCCGCCGGCGCCGCGCGCGTGTTCGCGAGCGACGTCTCGCCCTACCGGCTCGATCTCGCGCGGCGCATGAACGCCGATGCCGTGATCGATTCGTCGAAGGAGAACTTCGCGGAGCGGGTGCGGCAGCTCACCTCCGGCGCCGGGCTCGACGGCGTGCTCGAGATGTCCGGCAATCCGCAGGCGATGCGCGATGGCCTGGCCGCGCTTCGCAACGGCGGACGCCTGTCGATGCTCGGGCTCCCGAAGGAGCCGTTCGATCTCGACTGGAACCGCCTCGTGATCTTCAAGGGCATCACGATCCACGGCGTCATCGGGCGGCGCATGTTCGAAACCTGGTACCAAATGGACAACCTGCTGGCCGCGGGCCGGCTCGACGTACGGCCGGCGATCACGCACGTCATGCCGATGGAACGCTTCAGCGAGGCGATCGAGTTGCTGCGCTCGGGCGCCGCCGGCAAGGTGGTGCTGGTTCCATGGGGTGTGGAGGGGGCACGCGCGTGAGCGCATGGATCGGCGTGCCGCTCGCGCGATGAACACGATCCGCGCGGAGCTGGAGCGCGAGCTTTCCGAGATTCGCGCCGCCGGAGTGTGGAAGGACGAGCGCGTGCTCGCCTCGCCCCAGGGTCCGGTCGTGCGCCTCGCGGATGGACGCGAGGTGCTGGTGTTCTGCGCCAACAACTACCTCGGCCTCTCGAGCCATCCCGAGGTGATCGCGGCCGCGCACCGCGCGATCGACGAGCGTGGCTTCGGGCTCTCGTCGGCGCGCTGGATCTGCGGCACCCAGGATCTCCATCAGGCGCTGGAGAAGAAGATCGCCGAGTTCGTGGGCGCCGAGGACGCGATCCTCTACGCCGCGTGCTTCGACGCCAACGGGGGCGTATTCGAGCCGCTCCTCGGCGAAGGAGACGCCATCATCTCGGACGAGCTCAATCACGCCTCGATCATCGACGGCGTGCGGCTGTGCCGTGCGCAGCGCTGGCGTTTCAAGCACGCCGACATGAAGGATCTCGAGCGCTGTCTGAACGAGGCGGCCGAAAAGGGCTGCCGCCGCAAGCTGATCGCGACCGACGGCGTCTTCAGCATGGACGGGCACATCGCCGACCTCAAGGCCATCTGCGCGCTCGCCGATCGGCATCAGGCGCTGGTGATGGTGGACGACTGCCACGCCACCGGCTTCGTGGGGGAGACCGGGCGCGGCACCGCCGAGCTCGCGGGCGTGATGGGCCGCGTGGACATCATCACGGGCACGTTCGGCAAGGCCCTGGGCGGGGCGCTCGGCGGCTTCACCGCCGCGAGCAACGAGATCGTCGCGGTGCTGCGGCAGCGCTCGCGGCCCTATCTGTTCTCGAACGCGCTGCCGCCCGCGGTCGTGGGCGCCTCGCTCGCAGCGCTCGACTTGATCGGCCGCACCGGCGAGCTTCGCGAGCGTCTGATGAGAAATGCGCGCAGTTTCAGAGGGGCGATGACCCGCGCCGGCTTCGACATCATGCCCGGGGATCACCCCATAGTCCCGATCATGCTCTACGACGAGCGGCTCGCCCAGGACATGGCCCGCCGTCTGCTCGAGGAGGGGGTCTTCGTGATCGGCATCTGGTTCCCCGTGGTGCCGAAGGGCATGGCCCGCATCCGGGTCCAGCTCTCGGCCGCCCACGAGCCCGCCCACCTCGAGCGCGCGGTGGGTGCGTTTACCCGGGTCGGACAGGAGCTGGGGGTGCTGCCCGGAGCCGCGCGCCGCTGAGACTTACGGCGACGCAAAATGCGACTACCGACCGCGGGCGGGACCCGGCATAATCGAACGGAAGAAGTGTGCCGCCGGGCCGGAGTCCGCGATTCGCGGGAGCTCCTCCACCTGATCATTCGCTTTGTGTCTCCGACCACTTCAACCCAGGAGCCCACCGTGATGAGTTCGACACTCGTTCCTCGAGCGCGCATCGCCGCCGCCCTTCTCGTGGGCGGGGTTCTGCTGAGCGCATCCGTGGCCCGGGCGCAGGCGCCCGCGCTGCTCCAGAAGCTCACGGCCATCAAGCAGGCGGAAGTGAAGCTGATGTGGCAGCAGGCGCGCCTCGAGATGTCGGAAGCGAAGAGGGAAGCGCGTGAGGCGCGCTTGCGGCACGGCAAGCACGGCGCGGTCACCCACTTGGGGAAGGGCGATCACGTCGAGGGGATGACGTACGACGAAGACGTCGCTGCGGGCCGGATCAAGCCCGCCCGCTCCGCGGGAAGCGCGAGCGTGACGAGCACGGAGACGCTCCCCACCAACGTGCTCCTTAACGACAAGACGCCCGACCTCGCCGGCGCGGGCCAGGCGGAGCAGAACTTCATTCTGCTCGGCAATCAGGGTGTCGCCGCGTGGAACGATGGCCAGGGCTTCAACTCCGGCGGCGACGTGCAGACGCTCGGATACTCGGTCGACGGCGGCGCGACGTGGCAGCGCACCCCGGCGGTATCGCCGGCGACGGCCGGCGCGCCCCCGCACTTCACGGGCTCCCCGGCCGACACCTGGACGAGCGATCCCGTGGTCTCGGCGAACGAGAAAACCGGCCAATTCTGGTATTCCGGCCTGATCGATCGCTCGGCGGGGCTGACCAACGGCGTGGGCGCGGTGAGCGGCACCATCTCCGGCAGCACGTTCACCTGGGGGACCCCGACGGCGGTCAAGACCTACTCGAACACGACGGCCCTTGCCGACAAGGAATGGTTCGCGGCCGATTCGGCGACCGGCAACGTGTACTCGTGCTGGACGAAGTTCGATGCCGCGGGCGACCACATCATGTTCTCGCGCTCGACCAACGGCGGCGCGAGCTGGAGCGCCGAGCTCGAGCTCAACTCGGCGGCCGAGATTGGCTACGTGCAGGGATCGCGGGTCGCGGTCGGACCGGCCGGCGAGGTGTACGTGGTGTGGTATTCGATCGGCTCCACCACGAACAACGACTTCATCTACATCCGCAAGTCCACGAACGGCGGTCTGTCGTTCGGGGCCGAGACTCAGGTCACCACGCTGTTCTCGAACTTCGGCACCGGCGCGCCGGGTTTCAATCGTCCGTCGGGCATCACGTTCCCCTCGATCGGGATCGATCGCTCGACCGGACCGCACCGCGGCCGTGTGTACGTGGCGTTCGAAGACGCCGTCAACTGGTATGACGATCCGGTCGCCTACGGCGCGAACGTGGGTGAGAACCCGGCCGAGGTGGGAACCAACGACACGCCGGCGACCGCGATCCCGTTCCACATCGGCGACACGGTGCACGGCAACCTCGCCTCCAACGCCGATCTCGACTACTTCTCGTTCGCGGCCACGCAGGGCTCGACCTACATCTTCTGGTGCGACTCGCTGTCGGGCAGCCTGGCGTACACGATGCGCATCTTCTGCACCGACGGTGCGACGCGCCTGGCGTACAGCGGCGCGACCACCAACAATCTCGGCGCGAATGGCTTCATCGTGTGGACCGCGCCTGCCAGCGGAACGTATTACCTGCGCCTCGCGCCGGGCGCCGCCAGCGGTGACATCGGCGGCTATCGCGTCCTGTCCGGCATCGACAACCCCAGCGGACCCCCGCAGCGGGGGCGCGATCAGCGCGATGACTTCGTCGCCTATTCGGACAACGGCACCACCTGGTCGACGCCGTCGCAGATCAACGACGACGCGCCGCTCTACGACAACTTCCTGCCCGAGGTGGGCGTGGGGCTCGACGGCAATCCCTACGTGATGTGGTACGACTGGCGCGACGCCGCGGCGAATTGCGGCGGCGTCTCGAACATCTACATCTCGCGCTCGGATGACGGTGGCAACACCTGGGAGGCCGACCGCGCCATCTCGACAGCCCAGACCAACTGGACCACCACCGCCAGCAACATCGCCCCGAATCAGGGCGATTACCAGGGCCTCTACGGCGGCGCGGTGATCGCGATGGCGTGGGGTGATGGCCGGCTCGGCGACGCGGACGTGTGGGGCACTCATTTCGCCGTCGGCCCGCAGCTCTCGTGCGTCTCCGACACCACGATCACGGGCGGAGCGACGTACACGCCGTGGTACAACCTCATCAATCCGAACGCCATGTTCGATGACGACTACTCGTACTCGGTGACCGTGAACCGCAGCTGGCCCGGGATTCCGATCGCGGGCAACCAGGCGGTGACGCGACTGAGCGCGGTGGGCCTCACGCCCGCGATCAGCGTTCCGGACACGGCGGCCACCGGCGATGTCCACCTGTGCGTCACGGCGTCCGTGAACGGCGCGGCGGTGACGAGCTGCTGCTCCACGATCCACGTGGTGGCGGGCGTCACGGCCGTCGGCGGCACACCGGGCGCGGTCTTCGCCCTCTCGGGCGCGCGGCCGAACCCGAGCTCCGGGCACTTGAGCGTGGCGTTCTCACTGCCCGATGGCGCATCCGCGTCGCTCGAGCTCGTGGACGTCGCGGGCCGGCGCGTCTACCAGAGCGATGTGGGCGGGCTCGGAGCGGGCTTCCACGTGGTGTCGCTCGAGAACGCGCACCTACCGGCGGGCCTCTACGCGGTGCGGCTCACGCAGCATGGCCGCGTGCTGACGTCGAAGGTGGCCGTGGTTCGTTGATCGAATCGGCGCACGAGACGGCCGGCGCAAACGCGCCGGCCGTCTTCGTTTTGGCGGTGGCGCCCGCCTTGACCGTGTTCGGCTCCATCCGATAACGTGCGCGCGATTCCCCATCCCGGAGTTTCGATGCCAGCCACGACCACACCCCGGAAGACGCCATTCTACGAGTTCCACCGCGCGGCCGGGGCCCGTCTGATTGACTTCGCCGGCTTCGAGATGCCGGTTCGCTACCGCGGCGACGTCGAGGAGCACCAGTGCGTCCGGCGGGCGGCGGGGCTCTTCGACGTCTCGCACATGGGCGAGTTCGAGGTCGCGGGCGCGGGAGCGGGCGCCTGGCTCAACCGCATGGTGACGAACGACGTCGGCGCGCTCGAGGTGGGCCAGGCGCTTTACAGCCCGATGTGCCTGCCGGGCGGGGGCATCGTGGACGACCTGCTGGTCTATCGCCTTCCCGACCGCTGCATGGTGGTGGTCAATGCCTCGAACATCGCCAAGGATTTCGCGTGGCTCGATCAGCATCGGCCCGATGGCGTGCGCCTCGTCGATCGCTCGGATGAGACCGCCCTCCTGGCGGTCCAGGGCCCGAAGACCGCGGACGTGCTGGCTGGCCACGTCCCGCCCGCGGCGCTCGATCTCGGGGCCTACCGCTTCACGATCGGGCGCGTGTTCGGCGCCGAGGGCGTGATCTCGCGCACCGGCTACACCGGCGAGGACGGCTTCGAGCTCTATTTTCATCCGCGGCACGCCGAGGAGGTGTGGACCGGACTCCTCGCGGCCGGCCGCGCGCACGGGCTCGAGCCGGTCGGGCTCGGCGCGCGCGACACGCTGCGCCTCGAAATGGCGTACATGCTCTACGGCAACGACATCACGGACGAAACCACGCCGCTCGAGGCCGGCCTCGGCTGGACGGTCCGCATGGAAAAGCCGGGCGGCTTCATCGGCCGCGAGGCGCTCGAGAAGCAGAAGGCCGCACCACTCGCGCGGCGCCTGGTGGGCTTCACGATCTCGGGGCGGCGCGCGCCGCGCCACGACATGCCAATCGAGGCGGGCGGAACCGTCATCGGGAGCGTGACGAGCGGAACCCATAGCCCGAGTCTCGAGCGTCCGATCGGCATGGGCTACGTCCCGGGCGCGATGGCCAAGACCGGGAGCGCGCTCGGCGTGCGCGCCGGCACGACGACGCTGGACGCCGTGGTGGTGCCGCGGCCGTTCTATACCCACGGATCCCGCCGCTAGCGGCGGCGGGAGGTTCGAGGAGGATCGCTTGGGATTTCCGGAGGACGTTCGCTACACCTCGGAGCACGAATGGGCGCGGCTCTCTGGCGGGCTCGTCACGATCGGCATCACGAGCTACGCCAGTGAGCAGCTCGGCGACATCGTCTACCTCGAGCTGCCGGAGGTGGGGAAGAAGCTGGAGGCGACGAAGCCGTTCGGCGTGGTCGAGGCGGTGAAGACCGTGAGCGATCTGTTCGCTCCGGTGGACGGCGAGGTGGCCGAGGTGAATCCGGCGCTCGCCGACAACCCCGCGCTCGTCAATCAGCAGCCGTTCGAGGGCGGCTGGCTGATTCGCGTGCGCCCGCGGAACGCCGCGGACATCGAGCGGCTGCTCACCAGCGCCGCGTATCAGAAGCTGGTCGAGGCGCAGCACGCATGAGCTATGTGGGGCGGACGCGCGAGGAAGAGCGGCGCATGCTGGAGAAGATCGGCGTCCCGTCCTTCGAGGCGCTGCTCGAGGCGGTGCCGGCGGGGGTACGGCTGAAGAGCGGGCTCGGGATCGAGGGGCCGCTCAGCGAGATCGAGCTGCGGCGCCGCTTCGGCGCCTGGGCGGCCGCGAACGAGGGCGCCCGCTGCGCTTCGTTCCTCGGCGCCGGCTGCTACGACCACTACATCCCGGCCGCGGTGAATGCGCTCGCGCAGCGGTCCGAATTCGCCACGGCCTACACACCGTATCAGCCCGAGGTCGCGCAGGGATCGCTCACGGCGATCTTCGAATTCCAGAGCCTGATCGCGGAGCTCACCGGCATGGAGGTCGCGAACGCGTCGCTCTACGATGGCGCGACCGCGACGGTCGAGGCCGCGCTGCTGGCGCGACATTCGACCGGAAGATCGCGCGTCGTGGTCGCGGGCACGCTGCATCCCCACTACCGCGAGGTGCTGCGCACCTACCTCGAAGACCGCGCGCTCTCGTTCGTCGCCGATCGCGGCGGGCAGTGCGCGCCCGAGGACGTTCAACTGGCGCTCGGGCCCGATGTCGCGTGCGTGGTGTATTCGTATCCGAACTTTTTCGGCCTGCTCGAGAGCCCGCATGCGCTTCATCGGCTTGCGCACGATGCCGGAGCGCTTGCGGTCGCGGTGTGCGATCCGATCGCGCTCGCGCTGCTCGAGCCCCCGGGCGCGGCGCGTGATGGCGTGACGGGCGCGGATCTCGTGGTGGGCGAGGGCCAGTCGCTCGGCAATCCGCCGAGCTTCGGCGGCCCCGCGCTGGGCTTTTTCGCCTGTCCCGAAACGCTGGTGCGTCGCATGCCCGGCCGCCTCGCGGCGGCGACCGTGGACAAGGCCGGGCGGCGCGGCTTCGTGCTCACGCTCCAGACCCGCGAGCAGCACATCCGGCGTGAGAAGGCGACGTCCAACATCTGCACCAATCAAGGCCTGCTTGCGCTGCGCGCCACGATCTACATGGGCCTGATGGGCAAGCAGGGCATGCGCGAGGTGGCGGAGCTGTGCGTGCAGAAGTCACATCACGCCGCCGAGCTGGCGGCGCGGATTCCCGGCTATCGGCGCGCCCACGAGGGGCCATTCTTCCGCGAATTCGTGCTCGAGTGTCCGAGGAGCGCGGCGGACGTGGTGCGCACCGCGCGGCGGCGGGGCATCGATCCCGGCGTCGACCTCGGCCAGTTCTCGGAAGCCTGGCGGCGCTGGCTCCTGGTGGCGGTCACCGAGCAAAGGAGCGCCGAGGAGATCGAGCGTTGGGCCGAGGCGCTACGCGAGGCGGGGGAGGGCGCGCGATGAATCTCGAGCGCCGGCTGCTCACCGAGCAGGGCGGGCCCGGTCACCGCGGCCCGGAGCTGCCGGCCTGCGACGTGCCGGTCCAGCCGCTCGCCGACCGCCTACCCGGCGTGCGCCTGCGTGAGCGCCTCGAGTTTCCCGAGGTCTCGGAGCCCGAGGTGGTGCGTCATTTCATCGAGCTGTCCGCGCTCAACCACCACATCGATCGCGGCTTCTATCCGCTCGGCTCGTGCACGATGAAGCACAATCCGAAGATCAACGACGAGCTGGCCTCGCTGCCGGGCTTCGCGCTGAGCCATCCGCTCGCGGGCGACGATGCGAGCCAGGGCTCGCTGCGGGTCATTCGCGAGCTGCAGCGCGTGCTGGCGGAGATCACCGGCTTCTCCGCGGTCACGACGCAGCCCTCGGCGGGCGCCCAGGGCGAGATGACCGGGCTCCTCATGATTCGCGCCTGGCACCGCTCGCGCGGCGAGGGCGAGAAGCGCCGCCGCGTCATCATCCCCGACTCGGCGCACGGCACCAATCCCGCGAGCGTGAACCTGCTGGGCTGGGAGACGGTCACGATCCCATCCGAGGAGCACGCCGCCGTGAACCCCGAAGCGCTGGCGCGCGAGCTCGACGATCGCACCGCGGCGGTGATGCTGACGGTGCCGAACACGCTCGGGCTCTTCGAGCCGCGCATCCTCGAGGTGACCCGCATGGCGCATGCCGCGGGCGCGCAGGTCTACATGGATGGCGCGAATCTGAACGCGCTGGTCGGTCTGGTGCGTCCCGGCGAGCTGGGCTTCGATCTCATGCACATCAACGTGCACAAGACGTTCTCGACGCCGCACGGCGGCGGCGGGCCGGGCGCGGGCCCGGTGGCGGTGGCGCGGCACCTCGAGCCGTTCCTCCCCGTGCCGGTGGTGGTGGAGCAGGGCGGGCGGCTGCGTCTCGAGCACGAGCGGCCCCAGTCGGTGGGCCGTGTCCACTCGTTCCACGGCAACTTCGGAATCCTCGTGCGCGCGCTCGCTTACATCCTGTCGCTCGGGCCGGGCGGGCTCGAGCGTGTGAGCCGCACCGCGATCCTGAACGCCAATTATCTGATGCGCCGGCTGGCCGGGACGTATGAGCTTCCCCATCCCGAGCACTGCATGCACGAGTTCGTGTTGAGCGGACGTCCGCTGCGAAAGTACGGGGTCAAGACGCTCGACGTCGCGAAGCGGCTGCTCGATTTCGGGGTACACGCGCCCACCGTGTACTTCCCGCTGATCGTCGAGGAGGCGCTCATGATCGAGCCGACCGAGACCGAGACGCTCGATCGACTCGATCACTTCGCCGAGGTCATGATCCGCATCGCCGCCGAGGCGCGCGAGAATCCGCAGCAGCTGCTCGACGCCCCGTTCGCCACGCCGGTGCGGCGGCTCGATGAGGGACGCGCGGCTCGCGAGCTCAAGCTCACGTGGGCGCTCGGCACCGGCCGCCCGGCCGCGGAGCCCGCCGCCCGCCCATGAGCGCGGCGGAGCGTCCTGCGCCCCCGGCATCCGTCGTCACGGCGACCGCGCCATCCGTCGAGTGGTCGTTCAATCCCTGGCGTGAGCGGCCGCTGCGCTCGGCGGCCGCGGCGTTGATCGCGCTCGGGCTGTGCGTCCTGGTGCTCGCGGCGCGCGAGTCGTGGGTGCTGTCGCTGGCGCTGTGCGTCGCCGCGCTCGCCACGCTTTCGCCGGCGCTCACGCCGCTCCAGTGCCGCGTCGATGATGATGGCGTCGCGAGGCGCGGACCGCTCGGCTGGGAGCGGCGGCGCTGGAGCGAGGTGCGTCGCGCGGTGCTCAAGCGCGGCGGGCTCAGCGTGTCGCCGTACGCGAAGCGGCACTGGCTCGATGAAACTCGCGGGCTCCACCTTCCACTCCCCGCCGCCTCGCGCGAGGCGCTCGCGCCCCGGGTCGCCCCTCATCTCGATTGCCATGGCCTCTGACGCGCCGCTCTCGGACGACGCGCTCCTCGATCGGCTCGCGGCGCGCATCGTCGAGCTTCGGCTCGAGGTGCCGGCGATCCTCGCGCTCGAGAGCGGGCGCCCGCTTTCGGTGGTGGCGGGACAGGCCATGCTGTTCCTGGAGCCTCTCGTTCAAACGCTCTTTGGTCTCGCGGACTATCGGCGCTACGCCGCCCTCATCCAGAAGCGCGAGTCGATCGAGGATCTGATGAGGCGGATCGAGTCCCGCGCCGAGGCGGCGCGGAGCGCGCGTCGCGGCCCAGCTCCGACCGACCAGGCCCGCAGCGGCCGCCCCTGAGAGGACCATGCCCCCGCCTGAAGACGTGCGATCCATCCTGGCGACGGATTGCGGCTCCACCACCACGAAGGCGATCCTGATCGAGAAGCGCGGCGACGAATACCGGCTGGTGGTGCGCGGCGAGGCGCCGACCACAGTCGAGGCGCCGTTCGAAGACGTGACGCGCGGCGTCCTCAACGCCGTGCGCGAGGTCGAGGAGCTGGCGGGGCGGAAGATCCTGGATGGCGATCGCATCCTGAGCCCGGAGCGAAACGGCGAGGGCGTGGATCTCTACGTCTCGACCTCGAGCGCGGGCGGTGGGCTGCAGATGATGGTCTCGGGCCTGGTGCTCCAGATGACCGGGGAAAGCGCGCAGCGCGCCGCGCTCGGCGCCGGCGCGATCGTGATGGACGTGATTGCCCTGAACGACGGACGCCGCACGCACGAGAAGATCCGCCGGCTCCGCTCGCTGAGGCCCGACATGATCCTGCTCTCGGGCGGCACCGACGGCGGCGACGTCAAACGCGTCGCCGAGATCGCCGAGATGCTGGTGGCGGCCGACCCCAAGGCCCGCCTGGGCGCCGGTTACGAGCTGCCCGTCATCTATGCCGGCAACCGCGACGCGGCGGCGATCGTCTCGGAGCGCCTGGCGCAGCGCACCGCGCTCACCATCGTGGACAACCTGCGCCCGACGCTCGATCGCGAGAATCTCGGGCCCGCGCGCGACGCCATCCACGAGCTGTTCATGGAGCACGTGATGGCGCACGCGCCCGGCTACAAGAAGCTCATGACGTGGACGCCGGTGCCGATCATGCCGACGCCGGGCGCGGTCGGGCTCATCATCGAGGCCGTGGCGCGGCAGGACCAGCTCGCGGTGGTGGGGGTGGACATCGGGGGGGCCACGACCGACGTGTTCTCGGTGTTCGGTGGCGTCTTCAACCGCACCGTCTCGGCGAACCTCGGAATGAGCTACTCGATCTCGAACGTGATGGCCGAGGCCGGAATCGAGAACATCCTGCGCTGGGTGCCCTTCGAGGTGGATGAAGCCACCCTGCGCAATCGGATAAAGAACAAGATGATCCGCCCGACCACGGTGCCGCAGACGCTCGAGGACCTGGTGATCGAGCAGGCGATCGCGCGCGAGGCTCTGCGCCTCGCATTCGAGCAGCATCGCACGCTGGCGGTGGGCTTGAAGGGCGTCCAGACCGAACGCACGATCTCCGACATCATGCATCAGACCGCGAGCGGCTCCTCGCTGGTGGACCTCGCGACGCTCGACCTGCTGATCGGATCGGGCGGGGTGCTCTCGCACGCGCCGCGCCGCGTCCAGGCCGCGCTCATGATGATCGACGCGTTCCTGCCCGAGGGGCTGACCGAGCTCGCGGTGGACAGCATCTTCATGGCGCCCCAGCTCGGCGTGCTCTCCACCGTGCACGAGCCGGCGGCGACGCAGGTGTTTCACCGTGACTGCCTGATTCGCCTCGGCTCGGTGCTGGCGCCGACCGGCCCCGGCAAGGCGGGACAGCCGTGCGTGACGGTGGAGGTGAGCGCGCCGGGCAGCCCGACGGCGGACCGGCGCGTGCCGTTCGGCGAGCTCGCGCTCCTGCCCCTGCCGGCCGAGGGCCGCGCGCATCTCGTGGCGGCGCCCGAGCGCGGTTTCGACGTGGGCGCGGGGAAGGGCCGGCCGCTCGAGGCCGAGATCCGCGGTGGCGTGTGCGGTCTGATCGTGGATGCGCGCGGGCGCCATCCGTTCACGCTCCCGACCGAAACTTCGGAGCGCATCGCGAAACTGCGCGGGTGGAATCGCGCGCTCGGCATGTACGCGCGGGAGGTCTGAGTGGCGCACGCCTACACGCCCGGGCTTCGCATCACCGATCACGCCCGCATTCGGCGCGAGCGCCGGCTGCCGCTCAAGGGAACCGTGCTCTCGGCGGTGGGCGAGCGCGTCGCGGCGGAGCAGGTGGTGGCGCGCTGCGATCTGCCCGGCAACGTGCAGACGCTGAACCTGGCGGCCCGCCTCGCGCTCGATCCGGCGCGCGTGCCGCCGGCACTGCTCCTGCCGATCGGCACCGCGGTCAGGAAGGATCAGCCGATCGCCTCGGCGCGCGCGTTGTTCGGCCTGGTGCGCAACACCATCACGGCGCCCACCGACGGCACGATCGAGAGCGTCTCGAACGTGAGCGGCCAACTGATCTTTCGCGAGCCGCCGATCCCGGTGGAGGTGACCGCGTACGTGGAGGGCGTCGTCCAGGAGGTGCTGCCGAAGGAGGGCGTGATCGTGGAGACCGAGGCCGCGTTCCTCCAGGGCATCTTCGGGATCGGCGGCGAGACGTGGGGCGAGATCGCGGCGGCCGTGGAGCGGCCCGGCGATGATCTCACCGAATCGCGCTTGAGGCCCGAGCACCGAGGGAAGATCGTGGTGGGCGGCGCGCATGTCTCGTTCTCGGCGCTGATGCGGGCGCGCGAGCTCGGCATCGCCGGGGTGGTGGTCGGCGGCTTCGACGATCAGGATCTCCGCCAGCTCCTGGGCCGCGACCTCGGCGTCGCCATCACCGGCTCGGAAGAGCTCGGAATCACGCTGGTGCTCACGGAGGGGTTCGGCCGCATCCGCATGTCGGACCGCGCGTGGAGCCTGCTCGCGCGCTTCGCGGGGCGCGCGGCCTCGATGAGCGGCGCGACCCAGATCCGCGCGGGCGTCATGCGGCCCGAGATCCTGATCCCGCACGCGGAGAGCGGCGCGGGCAGCGGGACCGCGGCGGACGGCGGGCTCGAGATCGGCTCGCTCCTGCGCGTGATCCGCGAGCCGCACTTCGGACGTATCGGTCGGGTGACCGAGCTGCCGAGCGAGCTCCAGGCGCTCGAGAGCGAGGCGCGCGTGCGCGTGCTGGTGGTCGAGTTCACCGCTGGCGGCGAACGCGCCGTCGTCCCGCGCGCGAACGTCGAGCGGATCGCGGATTGAAGGTGGCGCGCCACGGTGATTGAGCGGAGCGCGGGGAGTATTTCGATTGACACGCGCGAAGTGGCGGCCTTAGCTTCGCGTGACGTTCGCGCCCAAATGAGTGGCATTGCGGAACGGAATCCGAACCGCTCCAGCCAGGAGGCGCATTTGGCAGGCGAGTCGAACCGGCCACGGTCGCGCGGGCTGATCCATGCCGCCGCGGTCCAGGCCGTGGTGTGGCTGGCGCTGGGCGCCGCCGCGCCCGCGTCGCACGCGGCCGGGATGCCGCCCCCCGCTCCGCCCTCCGGGCTCACGTGGTCCGACACGCCCAACGACGCGGGTCGCTCCGTCGAACTGGCGTGGAAGCTCTCGCCCGACGACACGCTCGCGACGGGACGCGTGACCGGCTACCTGATCGAGCGCTCGGAGACGCCCGCGGGACCCTGGACGCTGGTCGATTCCACCGCCGCCGGCGTCTCGGGCCGCGAGGACCAGAGCGTCCAGCGGGACACCGACTACTTCTACCGCGTCACGGCGGTCGGACCCGGCGGCCGCACGCCCGCCCTGAGCGTCACCGGCCCGGTGCGCGCGGTCTCCCAGTGGATCAATCAGACCCGCTGGAGCGTGCTCGTCTTCCTGGTCGTGTTCTTCGGCGCCGTGCTCTTCTACATGGCGAGCGCGCAGGCGGGACGCAAGCCGTTCGTGCGCCGCATTCCCGGCATCGACGCGATCGAGGAGGCGATCGGGCGCGCCACCGAGATGGGCCGGCCAGTGCTCTACATTCCCGGCATCACCGACATCGACGACATGCAGACGGTGGCCGGCCTCGTGATCCTCGAGAGCGTCGCCAAGATCACGGCGCGCTACGAGACCCAGGTCACCGTGCCGGTGTCGTATCCGATTCCGTTCGCCATCGCCGACGAGATGGTGAAGAGCGGCTACCTCAGCGCCGGCAAGCCCGAGCTCTACGATCCACGCAGCGTGAGCTTCGTTTCGCCCGAGCAGTTCGCCTTCGTCGCGGCGATCACCGGCATCATGCTGCGCGACCGGCCGGCGGCGCACATCTTCATGGGCTCCTTCTTCGCCGAGTCGCTGCTGCTGGCGGAGACCGGCTTCTCGACCGGGGCGATCCAGGTGGCGGGCACGGCACAGGTGGCGCAGCTCCCGTTCTTCGTGGTGGCGTGTGATTACACGCTGATCGGCGAAGAGTTGTACGCGGCGAGCGCCTACCTCTCGGGCGAGCCCAAGCTGGTGGGCAGCCTCAAGGGCGCGGACCTGCTCAAGCTCATCATCATGGCCGTGATCATCGTCGGGTGCCTGCTCGAATCGTTCGGCATCCATGGGCTCACGGTGTGGATGAACACCCAGTAGGAGTGCGCGCGTGAAACGTGAGATCCCGCTCTTCCTCACCGCCGTGATCGGCATCTTCATGATCCTGTCGTTTTTCGTGCCGCATCAGGTCGTGAGCGTGCCGGCCGACTTCCTGCAGCAGAGCGCGGTGATCCTGGTGGCGTTCGGCTACGTGCTGGGCGGGGCGAACGCCCTCAAGGTGAACTTCGACGCGGTCTACAAGCGCGAGCCGGGCTGGATCTACAAGCTGGTTCTGATCGGCTCGCTGATCGCCACCGTCGCGATCGGGCTCGCCGAGGGCCGCAACTGGCAGGACGAGACGACGCGCTCGATGTGGATCTACAACAATCTCTACGCGCCGATGAACGCGACGATGTTCGCGCTGCTCGCGTTCTTCATCGCCTCGGCGGCGTTTCGCGCGTTCCGCATCCGCACCCTGGAGGCCGGGCTGCTCGCCACGGCCGCGCTGATCGTGATGCTGGGACGCGTTCCGGTCGGCGACTACGCGACCCGGTGGCTGCCCTGGAAGTGGGCGCAGCTGAGCTCGCTCCAGCAGTGGATCATGGACAATCCCCAGAACTCCGCGAAGCGGGCAATTTTGATGGGAGCCGCGATGGGGGTGATGGCGACCGGGCTGCGCGTCATCCTCGGCATCGAGCGCTCCTACCTGAGCGGGGAGGACTGAGCTCATGGGCTGGCTGGCCTCCCTTCAGAAGCTCGACCGGCGGTGGATCTTCGCGCTGATGGGCGCGCTGGTCATGATCCCGCTGCTGTTTCCGATCGGCTTGAAGCTCACGGTCTCGCGGCCGGTGCAGATGTTCGTGGACGCCATCGACCGGATTCCCGACGGCAGCACGGTGCTGATGTCGTGCGACTACGATCCCGCCTCGCGTCCCGAGCTCGTGCCGATGACACAGACCGCGCTGCGCCAGCTGTGGGACAAGGGCTGCAAGGTGGTGGTCACGGTGCTGTGGCCGGGCGGCTCCGGCATCGTCGATCAAACCCTGCGCGGCGTCGCGGCCGAGCCGCCGTATCGCGGCAAGAAGTACGGCAGCGACTGGGTCAACCTGGGATACAAGGCCGGCAACGAGAGCGTGATGGTGCTGATGGGGCAGGGGATCACGGGCGCGTTTCCCGCCGATTACACCGGCCATTCCACCAGCGATTATCAGGCCCTGCCGATCATGAAGAACGTCCGTGACTACTCGAGCTTCCCGCTGCTCGTGAACATCTCGGCCGGTTATCCCGGCACGAAGGAATGGGTGCAGCAGGTGAACTCTCGCTTCCACCTGCCGATGGTGTCGGGCTGCACCGCGGTCAGCACGCCCGAGTACTACCCCTATCTTCAGTCCGGGCAGCTGCGCGGCCTGCTGGGCGGCATGGCGGGCGCCGCCGAGTACGAGCTCGCGCGCCACGAGCACCGCGGTCCGGCCACCCGCGGCATGGACGCGCAGTCGCTGGCGCACGTGTTCGTGGCGTTCTGCATCGTGCTCGGCAATCTGGCGCAACGCCAGCGCGGCGGCGGAGGTGGCGCGTGAACGTGTCGCACGATTTCGGCGTGTGGGTGAGCGCCCTGCTGACGCTGTTCGTGTTCTCCTTCCTCTACCGCGACAATCCGCTCTACAAGTTCGCCGAGCACCTGTTCGTGGGCGTCTCGGCCGGTTACTACATGGTGCTCAACTTCTGGACCGTGATCGTCACGAACCTGTGGGACCCACTCGTCACCATGGTGACGAAGCACCAGGCGCCGTTCAGCGCCTCGCTCGGGGACTACCGGATCTGGCTGGTGGTGCCCGGCATCTTCGGCATCATGATGTTCGCCCGGTTGCTCGGGCGCGTCGGCTGGCTGTCGCGCTGGCCGCTGGCCGTGATCATCGGCGTCTATGCCGGGCTCAAGACCACCGGCTTCGCGCAGGGCGATCTCGTGGCGCAGGTCCAGGCCAGCCTGCAGCCGCTGCTGACCGGGCACTGGGGCTCGAGCATCAACAACATCCTGTTCATGCTCGGGATCATCAGCTCGCTGTTGTTCTTCTTCTACAGCCGCGAGCACAAGGGCGTGCTCGGCGTCACGTCACGACTCGGCGTGGGCTTCCTGATGGTCTCCTTTGGCGCCGGCTACGGCTACACGGTCATGTCGAGGATCTCGCTCCTGATCGGCCGCTTCCAATTCCTGATCCACGACTGGTTGGGGCTGCGCTGACGCGCATCGTGCGGGCGGGAATGCCGTGATCCTCATCGACGACGGCGCGCATGATCCGCGCGCGAACATGGAGCGGGACCGCGCCCGCTGGACGAGGCTCGAGTCCGGCGCCGACGGGGCGGAAGCGGTGATGCGCCTGTTTCGCTTTCGCCCCTTCGGCATCACGCTGGGACACGCGCAATCGCCCGAGCAGGAGCTCGATCTCGCGAGGTGCCGCGGGGACGGTGTGGCGTGGGCGGTGCGTCCGACCGGTGGTCGGGCGATCTTTCATGCCGAGGAGTGGACGTATTCGATCACCGCGCGCGTGGATGATCCCGAGTGGGGCGGGAGCGCGGCCGAATCCTATCGGTGGATCAGCGGGCTGCTCGCGGGGTCGCTGCGGATCCTGGGTGTCGAGACCGATTTCGTGCGCGGCCGATCCGCGCTACCGCCGCCGCGCTCGGCGCTCGGCACGGCGCCGCCCTGCTTCGCGAGCCCGGCACGCTTCGAGCTCACGCGCGGAGGCCGCAAGCTCGTGGGGAGCGCCCAGCGCCGGGGCGCGCGCGCCTTCATTCAGCAGGGCAGCGTGCTGCTCTCGGAGGGGCACCTGCGGCTCACCGATTACCTGCGTCTGCCCGCAGCGGCGAGGACGCGTGCGCGCGCCGCCCTGGAGGCGGCCGCGACCCACGCGGGCGACGTGATTCCGGCCGCGGCGCCGCTCGGCCTGTGGGCGGATGCGCTCGAGCGCGCCGCGCGCGGCGCGGTCCGGCGCATGAGGGGGGCGGAATCCGCGCCGTTGACCGCCTGATCGCGGGCTTCCTATACTTTCGGGCCGCGCAAGGCCACGTTCGACGTCGCGTATCAGGAGACGAGATGCGCCGCTGGTTCTCTCTCGGGTGGGCCGCGCTGGCGGCCGTGCTGGTGTGGGCGGGCTGCTCGCGCCCCGGCGCGCCGCGGGCGGGCTCGCGCCCCGACATTCCACTCCCGATCGACACGATGCAGGTGGGGGCCGCCGAACGCGGACACGACGGCGGCCGATTCGTGATCGCCGAAACCAGCGATCCCAAGACCTTCAACGTGGTGATGTCGAACGATCAGGCCTCGAACGACATCGACCGCCTGTTGTTCACGAGCCTCACCGAGTACGACAACCGCGATCAGCGCACCATTCCCCAGCTGGCGAAGTCGTGGGAGCACTCGCCCGACGGCCTGCGCTGGACGTTCCACCTGCGCCGCGGCGCGCGCTTCTCGGACGGGGTCCCGATCACCGCCGACGACGTGCTGTTCTCGTTCGCGCTGGTCTACGACGATTCGCTCCATCCCAGCATGCAGGACGGCCTCAAGGTGAACGGCCAGAAGTTCCAGGTCGGGGCGAGCGACTCGTTCACGGTGATCGTGACGCTGCCGGGGCCGATGGCGCTGTTCGAGACCCTGGTGGGCCAGGTGCGCGTGATGCCCCGGCACGCTCTGGAGGCGCGCTGGCGGCGCGGTGCGTTCGCCTCGGCGTACGACGTCGCGACGCCGCCCGAGAGCCTGGTCACGAGCGGCGCGTGGCGCCTCGCGAGCCACGTGCCGGGCGAGCGGACGGTGATCACCCCCAATCCGTATTGGTTCGGCGTGGATCGCTGGGGGCACCGGCTGCCGTACCTCGATCAGCTGGTGTTCGAGGTGGTGCCCGATCAGAACACCGCGGCGCTCAAGTTCGAGGCCGGCGATGTGGACGCCGTCGACAACGTCAAGCCCGAGGACTATGGCATCTACGAGCGTCGGGCCTCGGCCGGGCACTACACCGTGCACGACATCGGGCCCTCGCTGACATCGAACTTCATGTGGTTCAACCTCAATCGCAAGCCCGGCGCGGGGGGCCGTCCCGGGGCTCCCGTCGTGGGCGAGGTCAAGTACGCGTGGTTCTCGGATCCACGCTTCCGCCGCGCGGTCTCGATGGCCATCGATCGCCGAGCGATGATCCGCGGGCCGCTGTTCGGCTACGGCTTCGAGAACTGGTCGACCATGACGCGCGGCAGCCGGGTGTGGTATTCGCCCGACATCACGGGCGCCGGCTACGATCCGGTCGCGGCGCAAGGGCTCCTGGCGGAGATCGGCATGCATCCCGGGCCCGACCACATGCTGGTGGACGCGCACGGCCACCGCGTGAGCTTCACGCTCAAGACCCACAGTGACAACTCCATCCGCATCGCGGAGAGCAACCTGATTCGCGATGATCTCGCGAGGGTCGGGATCGAGGCGGTGCCGGTTCAGGTCGACTTCAAGAGCCTGATTGGAAACGTCCGCAACGATTTCGACTACGAGGCGGTGAATCTCGGGCTCGGAAGCGCGGTGCCCGCCGATCCCGCCATGGCGGGCAACTTTTACCGCTCGTCGGGGGCGACGCATTTCTGGCACGTGCGCCAGACCAGCCCCGAAACCGCGGCCGAGAAGCAGATCGACGCGTGGTTCGAGGAGCTCGCGGACTCGCTCAGCGACCCCGTCCGTCACGACCGCTGGCGCCGGATCCAGACGCTGGTGAATCAGGAGTGCTTCCTGATCTGGCTGCCGTCCCAGATGGTGCGCATTCCGGTGCGCGACGGCTTCGGCAATCTCGAGCCGGTGGCGCTGCCGAACCGCGTACTGTGGAACATCGATCGCGTCTTCGTGCGCAGCGTGCGGTGAGCGCGCGCCGCGCATGCGCACCTTTCTGATCCGCCGGCTCCTCCAGACGATTCCGGTGCTGCTGGGCGTCTCCGCGCTGACGTTCCTGCTGATGCAGCTCGCGCCCGGCGACTTCGTCACGCTCGTGGGCCAGAATCCCGGCATCGACGCGGCCACGCTGGATTCGATGCGCCACCGCTTCGGTCTCGATCAGCCGTGGTACGTGCAATATCTGCTCTACCTGCGAAACCTCGCCTTCCACCTCGATTTCGGCGAATCCCTGACGCGCCACCAGCCGGTGTTCCACGTGCTGCGCGAGGCGCTCGGCAACACGCTGATCCTCGCGCTGGCCTCGGCGCTCGTCACCTGGGGCCTCGCGATTCCGTTCGGCGTGTGGGCCGCGGCGCGGCGCGGCCGGGCCGCCGATCGCGTGGTGAGCGTTCTGGCCGCATTCGGGCTCGCAATTCCCGAGCTGCTCTCGGGCCTCTTTCTCCTGCTGCTCGCGGCGCACACCGGCTGGTTCCCCGTGGGCGGGATGCGCTCGCCGGGCTGGGATCAGATGAGTACGCTCGCGCGCCTCTCGGATCTGGCGCGCCACCTCGTGCTCCCCGCGATCGTGGTGGGCTCGGTGCCGCTCGCGGCACGGCTTCGGCAAATGCGGGCCAGCATGCTCGACGTGCTCTCGCTCGATTACATCACCGCCGCGCGCGCGCGCGGCGTCCCGGAGCGGGACGTCCTGTTTCGCCACGCGCTGCGCAACGCGCTCAATCCCATGATCTCGCTGTTCGGCCTCACGCTCGGAGCGCTGGTCTCGGGCTCCTTCATCGCGGAGGTGGTGTTCTCGTGGCCGGGCCTCGGGCGCGTCACGGTCGAGGCGCTGCTGGCCGAGGATCCCTACCTCGTGATGGGAGCGCTCCTCATGTCCACGGTAGTGCTCGCGGCCGGCAACGTGGCGGGGGACGTGCTGCTGCGCATCGCGGATCCCAGGCTGCGCGATGCCTGAGCCGCGCGATTCCGCGATCATGGGGCGCGCCGATGGCTGGACCCGCGCGGCTGCGGCGGTGCTCGTCGCGCTCTACGCGCTGGCGGCCGGGGCGCCGTTCTTCGCGCCTTATTCCGCCGGGAGCATGGACCGCGCGCACTTCTACCATCCACCCCAGCGACTCCACTGGCGGGATGCGCACGGCGGACTTCACGCGCGGCCATTCGTCTACGCGCTGCGCCTCGCGGACTCCTCCGAGTGGCGCTATGCCGAGGATCCGGATCGCCCCGAGCCGCTGCGCTTCGGCGTGCGCGGCGAGCGCTACACGATCCTGCCCGGCGTCTCGTCCGACGTTCACCTCTATGGCGTGGAAGAGGGCCGCGTGTATCTGCTGGGCGCCGACGCGTTCGGCCGCGACGTATGGTCGCGCCTGGTTCTGGGATCGCGCGTCTCGCTCGGCGTCGGGCTCGCGGGAATCGCGATCTCGTTCAGCCTGGGGCTCGCGCTCGGCGGCCTCGCGGGTTATCTCGGCGGCTGGGTGGACGCGCTGGTGATGCGCCTGTGCGAGGTGCTCTTGAGCCTGCCGGGACTCTACCTCGTGATCGCTCTGCGCAGCGCGTTCCCGCCCACGATGCCGGGCGGGCGCGCGTACCTCATGATCGTCGTGATCCTCGCGGTGCTGGGATGGGCCGCGCTCGCGCGCGTGGTGCGCGGGCTCGTGCGCGCGCAGCGCGGGCTCGACTACGTGCTCGCGGCCGAGGCGCTGGGCGCGAGCCGATGGCGCGTGCTCGTGCGCCACATCCTGCCGAACACGCTCTCTTATGTGATCGTTGCGGCGACGATCGCCATCCCGGGGTATATTCTCGGCGAGGTGTTCCTGTCGTTCCTGGGGGCGGGTGTCCAGGAGCCGGCCGCCTCGTGGGGCAACATGCTGGGCCAGGCGCGCAGCCTGCGGGTCCTCTTGTCGTTCCCGTGGCTGCTGGCGGCACCGGCGGCGGCGATCTTCACGGCGGTCATGGCGTTCAACGTGCTCGGCGATGGATTGCGGGATGCGCTCGATCCGCGCGGCCGGCAGGGAGGGAAGGCGCGGTGAGCGAGACGCTGCTCGAGGTCGACGACCTGCGCACGCACTTCTTCACCGAGGAGGGCGTGGTGCGCGCCGTGGACGGGATCTCGTTCGACGTGCGTGCCGGCGAAACGCTCGCCGTGGTGGGCGAATCGGGCAGCGGCAAGAGCGTCACCTCGCTCTCGATCCTGAGGCTGATTCCAAGCCCGCCGGGGCGCATCGTCTCGGGCGCGATCCGCTTCCGCGGCCGCGACCTCCTCGCGCTCAGCGGCGAGGAGATGCGCCGCATCCGCGGGCGCGAGATCTCGATGATCTTCCAGGAGCCCATGACCTCGCTCAATCCGGTCTACTCGTGCGGCGAGCAGATCATGGAGGCCCTGATCCTGCACGAGAAGATGTCCCGGCCCGCAGCGCGCGCACGCGCCATCGAGCTGCTGCGCATGGTGGGGATCCCGTCGCCCGAGCAGCGCGTGGACGAGTACCCGCACCAGATGTCAGGCGGCATGCGCCAGCGAGTCATGATCGCGATGGCGCTGGCGTGCCGGCCGGCGATCCTGATCGCGGATGAGCCGACGACCGCGCTCGACGTCACGATCCAGGCGCAGATCCTCGAGCTCTTGAAGCGCCTGCAGGCCGAGCTCGGGATGGCGGTGGTTCTGATCACGCACGACCTAGGCGTGGTGGCCGAGACGGCGGATCGTGTCGTGGTGATGTACGCCGGCCAGGTGGTGGAGAGCTGCGACGCGCGCTCGCTGTTCCGGCGCACGCTGCATCCCTATACCGCGGCGCTGCTGCGCTCGCTGCCGCGACTCGGCAGCCGCGAGCGCCTGCGCGTGATCCCGGGCTCGGTGCCCGATCCGCTCGCGTTTCCGCCCGGCTGCCGCTTCGCGCCCCGCTGCCCGGTCGCGGATGCGCGCTGCCGCGAGAGCGTGCCCCTCGTCGAGCTCGAGACCGGGCACCGGGTGCGCTGCGTGAGGGCCTCCGAGATCGCTTCCGGCCGCCTCGAGCCGGCTCCCTTGATCGAGTCGCGCCGTGGCTGAATTCCTGCTCGAGGTCGAGGGGCTCACGAAGCACTTCCCGATCCGCCGCGGGCTGTTCTCGCGCGTCAGCGGACAGGTGCGCGCCGTGGATGGCGTCTCCTTCGCGATTCGTCCCGGGGAGGTGCTGGGCCTGGTCGGCGAGAGCGGTTGCGGAAAGACCACGACCGGCCGCTGCGTGCTGCGGCTCATCGAGCCGACGTCGGGATCGGTGCGCTTCGACGGGCGTGAGATCACGAAGCTGGCGGGCGGCGAGATGCGGCGCCTGAGGCGTGAGATGCAGATCGTGTTCCAGGATCCCTACTCGAGCCTCAACCCGCGGCTCACCGTGGGCAGCATGCTGAGCGAGCCGCTCGCGATCCACGGCATCGCGCGCGGCGCTCAGGCGCGCGAGCGCGTGGCGGAGCTGCTGACGCTGGTGGGGCTCTCGCCCGATCACGCGCGGCGCTACCCGCACGAGTTCTCGGGCGGCCAGAGGCAGAGGATCGGCGTGGCGCGCGCGCTCGCGGTCGGCCCGCGGCTGATCGTGGCGGACGAGCCGGTCTCCGCGCTCGATGTCTCGATCCAGGCGCAGATCATCAACCTGATGCGCGATCTGCAGCAGCGCATGAAGCTCACCTACCTGTTCGTCGCCCACGACCTCTCGGTCGTCGAGTACATCAGCGACCGCGTGGCGGTCATGTATCTCGGCAAGATCGCCGAAATCGCGCCCAGCTCGGCCCTCTACCAGAGCCCCGCGCACCCCTACACGCAATCGCTGCTCTCGGCGATTCCGATCCCCGATCCCGACCGCAGGCGCCGCCGCATCGTGCTCTCGGGCGACGTCCCGAGCCCCGCGCATCCGCCCTCGGGATGCCGTTTCCATCCTCGGTGCTTCATGGCCGAGGCGCGCTGCGCGAGCGAGGAGCCCATCCTTCGCGAGGTCGCGCCGGGGCACTGGGCCGCCTGCCACTTCGCCGAGCGCGCGATGAGCGCGGGCGCGAAGGCGCCGGCGGCCTCGGCCGCGCCCTAAGCCGCCGCCCCGGGCGTTCGCGCCCGTCCGAGGCCCGCGCACGGGGCGCTTGCCGGGCCCCTTGAGTCGCGGATTCCCCCAAGCGCTGGGGCTTTTTCTCTCGGATTGACCCGCGGGGAGAGCTAGGGACCGCGCGCCCTGCACCTCGTCCGGATGGGGATTTAGCGCTCATCGGCTTAAGCCCAAGGGGTAATGCGGGGTAGGGGCGTGGCCAAATCCAATGCTCGAAGCGCGCGCCACGGCACCTTGCTTGCGAAAGGATTCATCGTCCGCGGCTCCGAAGGGGCTCCGGCGGACACCGACAACTGAATTCGATGGGTTCCCTGCGCGACTCGTGCTTGCTGGCTGTGGGCTGATACCCCTATCGCGAGCGAAGGAGTCTTACGGTTCGGCACACGGCCGATGCGGGGAACATCTTGAGGGCCCCGGGCCCGCCCATATGCCAGAGATTCCCTGATGGCATCCGCGACCGGGGCCCATGAACTTTTCTCCCCGAGCGCAGCCGTCGACTCGCGCGGGCTCGAGGCTCGATTCCGTCCGACAATTTGCGCTCCCCGGTCCCCGCTCGATAATGCTATAAACACATCCAGTTGCCTCGCGACGGGGAGGCGGGCTGCCCTCCCCGCGGCAATGTCGATCCGCGCGCTCCGTCCCACTGGCTTTCAAGGAGGAATCCCATGACCAAGGCGGAACTCGTCGAGCAGGTGTCCGGGCATACCGGGGTTTCCAAGCATCACGCGGCCATCATCGTCGATGGATTGCTGGATGCGGTTTGCCGGGCTCTGAGCGAGGGCAAGCACCTCGAAATCCGCGGCTTCGGAACCTTCAAGGTGCGCGAGCGCCGGGCGCGTCGCGCCCGCAATCCGCGCAGCGGCACCGAGGTCCTGGTGCCGGCCAAGCTCGTCCCGGTCTTCAAGCCCAGCAAGGAGCTCAAGGCCCTCGTGCTGGAGGGGGCCGAGCAGCTGGAGCCGGCGACGAGCTCGTAGCTCACACTGAACAGGGAGACCCGATGGGTTCCGGGAAGAAACGCAAGCGCAAGAAGATCGCGACGCACAAGCGAAAGAAGCGCCTGCGGAAGAATCGTCATAAGAAGCGCATCCGCTAACGTCGCGAGGCACGCGAGCGAGCCGAGCCCGCGCTTGATCGGTCGCGCCTACCGCTCGCGTGGGCGCTGGACGTTCGATCCCGCGCGGCGCTGGCGGGGCGGAATTCGTGAGCTGGTCTGGAAGGGTCCGCACGCTCCGAGCGACGGTGACTTCTGCATCGCCGAGGTCCCCGATGTGGGGCCCGCGCACCTGGTCGAGGTGCTCGGCTCCGAGGACCGGCCGCAGTGGGACGATGCCACGGTGGCCTCGCAGTACCGGCTGCGCGTTCGCTTCCCGGAGGCCGCGGAGCGCGAGGCGGCGGCGCTCGCTGAGCCCTCGCACCGCGAGATCGCGGCGCGGCTGGATCTGCGCTCCGCGCTGGTGTTCACGATCGATCCCGCCGACGCGCGGGACCACGATGACGCGCTCTCGATCCGTCAGGGCGATTCCGGTGGATTCGAGGTCGGCATTCACATCGCCGACGTCTCTCATTACGTGGGCGTGGGCGGCGCGCTCGATCGCGAGGCCCACGCGCGCGGCACCAGCTGCTACCTGCCGATGGGCGTGGTGCCGATGCTTCCCGAGCGGCTCTCGGCCGACCTGTGCTCGCTTCGTGATGGGCGCGACCGGCTCGCGCTGTCGGTGTTGGTCGAGTTCGACGCGGAGGGCCGGCGGCTCACGCACCGCTTCGCCGAGACGGTGATCCGCAGCCGTTTCAGCCTCCATTACGAGGAGGTGCAGGAGGCGCTGGATGGCCGATCGCCCCGCGGCGCCGAGCTCCAGCGCGCGCTGCTCCAGCTGCGTGATCTCGCGCGACGACTGCGGGCCCGGCGCAAGAAGGTCGGTGCGCTCGAGCTCGACATCCCCGAGGTCAAGGCGCGGGTGGACGAGCAGGGCCAGCCCGTCGCCATCGAGCGCCGCGCGCACCTCGAAAGCCACGAGCTGATCGAGGAGTTCATGCTGGTCGCGAACCACTGCGTCGGCGAGGAGGGTGCGCGCCGCCGCGCCGGCGTGCTCTATCGGATCCACGAGCCGCCCTCGCCGGAGCGGCTCGCGGAGCTCGATCGAACCTTGAAGGCGGTGCAACTGCCGCGGCTCGGGCCCGCGGCGGATCCGGCGCGCGCGCTCCAGGCCCTGCTCGCCGTGCCGCTCGATCCGCCGCACCGGCGGCTGCTGCACCGGCTCGTGCTGCGCTCGCTCACGCGGGCCCGCTATCTCGAGGCCGACTACGGACACTTCGGGCTCGCGAGCCGGCAGTACTGCCACTTCACCTCACCGATCCGTCGCTATCCCGATCTGCACAACCATCGCCGCGTGCGCGAGTGGATTCGCGCTCAGCGTGACGCCGCGTGGGATCCGGTGGCCCTCGCCGCGCTCGGCGCTCAGTGCACCGGGACGGAGCAGAACGCCGCCGACGCCGAGCGCGAGGCGGTGAAGGTCAAGGGACTCCGCCATCTCGAGGGGCGACTTGGCGAGGCCGCCTCGGGTATCATCACCGGCGTCGTTCCGCGCGGATGCTTCGTGGAGCTCGACGACACGCCGGTCGAGGGCTTTGTGCGGCTGTCCCAGTGGATCGACGACGATTTCGTGCTGGATTCTTCCGGCGTGCGGTTGGTGGGCCGCCGAACGCGGCGCCGGTTTGCGCTGGGTGATGCCTTGAGGATCCTGGTGGCGCGTGTGGACGTTGCCGCCCGGGAATGCGATTTTGCGATCGAAGAGCCGACACGACGCCGCACGAGGCGGCGTCATGGGAGGAGGACGTGATGCCCCAGAAACGAGCGCGGCGACGCAGCGAACGCCGTCGCAGCGCCCGCGCGGACGCGCGGCTCAGCATGCGGGTGGAGGGCCGTCATACGGAGGGCGACTCCACGCAGGTCGTGACGGAGAGCCAGAACATTTCCGCCAACGGCGTCTATTGCAGCTCGACGCACTATCTCGCGCCGCTCTCCAAGGTGGCGCTCACGATCGTTCTGCCGCGCCTGCCGGGCTCGACCGCGAGCAAGGAGCTCATCAAGTGCGACGGCATCGTGGTGCGCTGCGAGCCCGGGCCCGGCAAGAAGACGGATCAGGCGTTCGAGTTGGCGTGCATGTTTTCCGACCTGGACGAGCGTCGGCGCGGGCTGCTCGAGGAGTTCGTGACCTGGCGCAATCTCCAGGCGCTGAGGGCCGCGGCCGGAGCGCCGAACGGCGAGCGCACACGCACGCGGCGCGCCCCGGCGGCTCGCAAGCGCGCGGTGTCGCGCGTCCGTCGGCGGCGCGCGGTTCACTGATCGAAGCGCCGCTCGCCAAGCTTCGCCGCCGCGCGCGCGCGCCGATGGCGCGGGTCACGCGGGGGCGCGCGTGAAGCTGATCGTGCGGCCCGGCCCGCCGCTCGCCGGACGCCTCCATCCGCCCGGCGACAAGTCGATCACGCACCGTGCGCTCCTCATGGGGCTCGTGGCGCGCCAGGCGACAGTGATCCGGGGCGCGAACCTGGGAGAAGACTGTCGCTCGAGCGCGCGTTGCGCCGCGATGCTCGGGGCACGGATCGAGCCGCGCGCGGACGGCTGGCGGATCGAGGGCGGCACGCTCCGCGAGAGCGATCAGCCGCTCGACTGCGGCAACTCGGGAACCACGCTGCGCCTGCTCGCGGGCATCGTCGCGGCGCGCCCCTTTCGCAGCGTGCTGACCGGCGATCCATCGCTCTCGCGCCGGCCGGTCGATCGGATCGTCACGCCGCTTCGCCAGATGGGCGCGATCGCGCGCGCGCGTGACGGCGATCGATTTCCGCCGCTCGAGATCGAGGGCGCGGCCTTGAAGCCGATCCGATACGACGTCCCGGTCGCGAGCGCCCAGGTGGCGTCGTGCATACTGTTCGCCGCCCTCGAGTGCCGCGGCGTGACGGAGATCACGCTGCCGGGCCCGGCGCGCGATCACACCGAGCGCATGCTGGCGGCGGCCGGGGCCGCGATCGAGATCGAACCGCTCGCGCTCGGCGGCAGACGCGTGCGCCTGAGCGGGCCCTTCGAGCTGCCGGGCGGCGAGATCCGGGTGCCAGGCGATTTTTCGGCGGCCGCGTTCTTCCTCGCCGCGGCCGCGGCGCAGCCCGGTGCGCGCATCGAGGCCGTGGGCGTGGGCCTCAATCCCTCGCGCACGCGACTGCTGGACGTGCTCGAGGCGATGGGCGCGATCGTCGAGCGCGAGAAGCTCCCGGGCGCGGGCGAGAGCGCGGGGCGCGTCGCGGTGACGGGGCCGGAGCGCCTCGAGGCCGCGGACGTTCCGGCGGAATGGCTCCCGGGCATGATCGACGAGGTGCCGGCGTGGGCGATCGCGGCGAGCGCCGCGCACGGCGTCTCGCGCCTGGCGGGCGCGGGCGAGCTGCGGCACAAGGAGAGCGATCGGCTCGCGGCGCTGGCGCGCAACCTGGGGGCGCTCGGAATCGAGGCGCGCGAGCTTCCGGACGGCCTCGAGATCACGGGCGGAATCCCGCGGGGAGGCCGCGTCCGCGCGGAGGGGGACCACCGCATCGCGATGGCGTTCGCGTGCGTGGGCGCGCGGGCGCGGGGCGCGGTCGAGATTGACGACGCCCGCAGCATCGCGACATCCTATCCGGGGTTTCTCGACGCGCTGCGCGCCCTGGGCGGGCAGATCGAGGCGGGACCGGAAGGGAGCGAGGCGTGAGTTTCGTGGCCACCATCGACGGCCCCTCGGCGGCCGGCAAGAGCACGACAGCGCGCGCCGTGGCCCGCGCGATCGGCGCGCTCTACCTCGATACCGGCGCGCTCTACCGCGCCCTGGCCCTGAAGAGCCTCGAGGCTGGCGTGGCGGCTGTGGAGGGCCGGGCGCTCGATGCGTTCCTGCGGGAAACGAATGTCGCGCTCTCGGACGACCCTGATGCGCCGCGCGTGTGGCTCGATGGCGCGGACGTCTCGGACCGGATTCGGACGCCCGAGGTGAGCGAGGCCTCGTCGCGGCTCGCGGCGCTGCCCTCGGTCCGCCGGAAGCTGGTCGAGGTTCAGCGCGCGCTCGCGCGTGAGGGCGCGGTGGTGGCCGAGGGGCGCGACC